>Ga0315909_10001683_pt1 | contig 29590 bp, 47 predicted proteins | sample LakEriMetagenome_11_FD_203527 | JGI IMG/M metagenome (GOLD analysis project Ga0315909, IMG submission 203527) | Freshwater fungal communities from buoy surface, Lake Erie, Ohio, United States - Buoy 2 MA125 | ecosystem: Environmental > Aquatic > Freshwater > Lake | place: USA: Lake Erie, Ohio... | reverse complement strand
GAATGAAACAGAAATTTTTATTTATTAAAATGCTTTGGATGGTCATTAGAAACAAAGAAAATGGATGGATGTTTTTTAGAATGACAGAACAACAACAAAAGGACTTTTTAAATGATGTTCAAGATGTTGACATTACATTTAGATATGTTGGAATGGATAAAAAAGTTGTTGAAAAAATAGTAAACAGATTAGAAACCTTTAAATCAGAATAGAATGGCAGAAGAAGCAAAAATGGCACTGCTACTATTCACAGTGGGGATGGTAAGTATAGCAATAGGTTTAATTAAAAAATATAAAAATGACTGAGATATTAAAATACATTGATGAGAACAACCTCACAACAAGGCACAGATATAGACACTTCTCATACAAGAGATTCTATCTTTATAACCTACTAAGAAATGAAGGATTGACATTCTATGAGATAGCTGCTATCTTTAAAAGAGATCATGCCAGCATAATGCATGGGATAAAGACTCATAGAGATTTGATGGCTACAAAGGATAAAATGTATCTGGACTTTGTTGATGAACTAAGATTACTCTTTGAATCAGAGCCAACAGAACATAACCTTGTTGAGGATGTTATGAACTGTTATAGTTTAGAAAGGTTAAAGAAAATCAAATTCAGGATAAAGAATAATTTATATATTTGACCATTACTCATATTTGATTTTTTAGATTAATACTCTTAAGACCCCCTTTGCGAATGAGCTTAGGGGGTTTTTTGTTAGCAGTACAGTACACATTTAATCCTCCTATATAGTATGTATTTTTCAATTTATAATATTTATTTATTATTTTTAAATTTATTTTTAAAATACCACACCCCCTAAAAAACGCTAAAAAAAGTGTACTATGTGTACTATTGATTTTAACTTATTGATTTTTAATTATTTATACAGTACACTTTTAAGCATGTTTTTAGTACACATTTAAAATAATTTATTTATTTGCATTTTGTATTGAAATAATATTTATATTTGTGAACGGTTCGCTCTCACGATATAGAACTAAAGAAGTTATTAAGACCTCTTAATGAATTTGGATGTGAGAGCCCAAAGGATTTAAGAGGTTTTTTATTTAAAAAAAGCTTATGATAATAGTAAGAACGTGTGGTTCGGGAACGGATTACAATGATGACAGGTTGCAACTCCTTAAAAAAATGCTTGAATTTCCTAAATATGAGGAATATTACAAAAAAATTTTTAAACTCCATGACCATAAAGGTACTTTATCTGTTTATTGGTATGAAACTCCAACAGAACAAGAAAAATCACATTTAACTAATGCATGGGAATATTTGAGAGAATATAACATTGAGCATTTTGTAATAACCATAACTGAAAAACAGATATGAAAGTAGATTATTACAAAGATAAACAGTCAGTTATCCCAGTTGGTAGATCAAAAGATGTTCTATTCTATTTAGAACGCATAAAATTTGGTGAAGTTAAAGACAAAATTCAATTACTTAGAGCTGAACTGGATGAGGAAAAAAGAAAAAAGTTAAAGGGTGATTTACCTGCAGTTACTTTTTGTGGAACTTTTACACGAAGGGCAAAGAATGGATTAAAACAAGGCTCAGGATTAGCAATTGTAGACTTTGATAAGATAAAAACTTATGATGAGTTACTATTGCTTAAAGAAAAACTGTCAAAAGATACCTATATTTTTTCTATTTGGATAAGTCCAAGTGGTAATGGTTTGAAAGCATTGGTAAAAATACCTGTTGTTGTTGATAATGATGATTATAATAAGAGATATAAAGCTATTTATAAGCATTTTTTATGGGTTAATGATGAGTTCGGAGATAATGTAATTGATACAAGTGGTCAAGATATATCAAGATTATGTTTTGAATCTTATGACCCTGACATTTATATTAACTATGACTCAGAAATATTTACTGATTTTGTTGAGGATGAAAAGAAATTAGATTTTTCAACACTTGGAACAACAACCAACATACCATTACAGAATCAAGATGAGATTGCAAATAGGTTAATGATATGGTTTAAAAAACATTATAACGCATCTCAAAGAAATAACTCATTTTTTAAACTGGCAGCTGCATTTAATGATTTTGGAGTTGATAGATTAACATGTGAAAGTTATTTATTACCAAATGCTCAAAAAGATTTTGATGAAAATGAGATAAAAAAAATAATTGAAAGTGCCTATAAAAACAAAGCAAATTTTGGAACTCAGAAATTTGAAGATAAAGAGTCAAAGGATGCTATAATTGGCATGGTTAAAATAGGAAAATCAGATAGTGAAATATTTGAAAAGTTCCCAGATAGAGATAAAGATTCTATAAAAAAAGAGATTGATACTGCAAAATCAGGAATTGATTTAAAAGTATTTTGGTCATTTGATGATAAAGGAAAACTTAAAATATCACCTCACAGGTTAAAGTTCTATTTAGAACACAACACTTTTTATAAGCATTATCCAATAGCTAACTCAAAAACATTTACATTCATAAAAAAAGATGATAATTTTGTTGATGAGGTATCTGAATATAACATCAAAGATTATGTTCTAAAACAGCAGATGGATAATCTTAATTTTGATGTATATGACTTACTTGCTGCATCAACAAGGACATTTACACCTGCTTATTTATCAATGCTTGATACTGCTCAATTTACTGTTGAGGATGATGGTAAAGATTATGCTTGGATTTATTATAGAAATAATGCAATTAAAGTCTATAATAATAAATATGAGATATATGATTATGATGAGCTAAATGGATTTGTATGGAAAAAACAAGTTATTGATAGAGATTTTATTAATGCTGATCATCATGAGTCTGAATATCGGACTTTTATTTGGTTATGCTCTGGACAAAATACTAATAGATATAATTCATTAAAATCAGTTATTGGTTATTTAATGCACTCATTTAAGACATCTGCAAATAATAAAGCCATTATTTTTAATGATGAGACTATTTCAGACAATCCAAATGGAGGAAGTGGAAAGTCATTATTTTGGAATGCATTAAGTCATATTAAAAAAGTATCCTCAATAGATGGTAAAACATTTGAATTTAGTAAGTCATTCCCGTATCAATCAGTTCCAGTTGATACTCAATTGTTGGTGTTTGATGATGTTAAAAAGAACTTTAATTTTGAGAATCTATTCTCATTAATAACAGAAGGTATTACATTAGAATATAAAGGTCAAGATGCTGTAAAGTTACCTGTAACCAAATCTCCTAAGATTATAATAACAACTAACTATACTATTCAGGGAGTAGGAGGCTCATTTGAACGTAGAAAATTTGAGGTAGAAATGAGCTCTTATTTCAATGCTAATAATTCACCATTAGATTATTTTAATCACATGTTATTTGATGATTGGGATACAGAGGAATGGGCTCGATTTGACCATTTTATGATTAACTGTTTACAATATTATCTTGATAATGGACTTGTAGAATTTAATCACAATAATTTAGAAAATAGAAAACTAATAAATGATACTTCATTAGATTTTCTTGAATGGATTAAAGAAACTGATTGCATAAATGAAGGATATCAATTGAGTAAAAACTATGTATTTGATAAATTTATTGATGAGAATAAAGACTATAAACAGTGGCTTAAACAAAAAAGATTTACTCAATGGATTAAAAGATATTGTGAGTTCTATGGTAAGATATACACTGAAGGAAATACAAATGGATCTCGATGGTTTATGATTGAATCAGATAGTAAACCTAATCAACCTACAGATGTATGGGATAATGTTACACCTTTAAATGAAACACCTTTTTGATATGAATAAAAAATACTTTATAATCACAGTAGGTGAAGACCTACAAAACACTATTTTATTTGATTTGACTGATAAACTAAAAGAGCAGGGACATTATTTCGTAGTTAATTGCACCTCAAATAGAAATCAGTTTGATGTAAAAAGAGTAACACAGGAGGAGTTTAATAAATTTAATAATCATGAATAAAATAAACAAAGCCAAGCTCCAAGCACTTGAGATGGAGCTACTCACAGCTAAGCATCCTAACATGCCACCAAGCTACATCCCTAAGACTGATTGGAAGGATAACTCTGCTAACTCTCTCACTAAATCTGTCATCGCATGGATACAGTTCATGGGCGGTCAAGCTGAGAGAATAAGCTCACAAGGTCAGTACAGGGAAGGAGCTAAGATACCTGTTGGCTCCGGTATCCTGGCACATACAAAACAGTTGCCGGGCAAGTGGACTCCTGGTCAAAGCACCAAGGGAACAGCTGACATCTCTGCTACGATTAGAGGAAGGTCAGTTAAGATAGAGATTAAGCAAAAGGACAAGCAGAGTGAAGCTCAGAAACAGTATCAAGCAGCCATTGAGAGAGCAGGTGGCGTGTATATCATAGTGAGAGACTTTGATAGCTTTGTTGAGTGGTATGAATCATTTGTATTAGGGTTATGACAGCGAAGGAGAAAGCATTTAGAATATTTGGGTTAATGAGAACTGAAATATCTTTACTACATGACTCTGAATTATTAAAGGATAAAATAGCTAAAAATTTATCTTTAATTGCAGTTGAAGAAATGTTAGACTTTAGAAATAGTTTATATATCAATGAAGGTAGTTTAGCACATCAGTATTTAATTGAAGTAAAAGAAGAAATAGAAAAGTTATGAAACATAGAATAAAGCTCAAGATGCCTAAGTTCAAAGTCAAGCTGAAGCACCTTAGAAAGAAATATAAGCATCCTGTTGAGGGTATCAACAATGAATCAACAGATAACTGTTAATAACTTTATTTTGTATATATGCAAAAATATATTAACTTTGACGAAATTAATAATTTAAATATGAGTAAAGAAATCAAAACAGCTACTGAGAAAATCAAGGAGCTCAATGAGTTGGCTAACACGCTAACTCTACATCAGAAGTTACACAGGGCTAAGTTAGCCATTGGTAAGGTAACTAAGAACGCAACCAACCCACACTTTAAGAAAGCCTATGCTGACATCAATGCATTGATAGATGCTGTTGAGCCTATCTTATTAGAGAACGGTCTGCTGTTGTTACAACCAATCCAGGGTAATAATGTATGCACTCAGATAATAGACATCGACTCAGGTGCTATGATAGAGTCTTGTATGGAGCTGCCAACTAATCTAACACCTCAGCAGTTAGGGTCTGCTGTGACCTACTACAGGAGATACACCCTGCAGTCAAGTCTATCCCTACAGGCTATTGATGATGATGGTAACACAGCTGAGCAAGCAGTTAAGCAGCCTGTTAAGGAGTCACTAACAGATGAGAGGTTCAAGGGTGCTCTTGCTAAGATAGCAGCAGGTGAGTACACAGCTGAGCAGCTCAAGGCTAAGTTCAACCTAACCAAAGAACAGGAGGCACAGCTATGAAATGGAGGCCATCACAATTAGGGAAGCTAATGACTAACTCACGTAGCAAGTCAGAGGTACTATCAGAGACTGCTAAGTCTGAGATACGTAAGATAGCCAAGCAGGATTTCTATGGCTATAACTTAGAGGTTAAGACTAAGCCAATGATCAAGGGCACTGAGTGGGAGCAGGAAGGTATCAACCTACTCAACAACGTCCGCTTCACTAACTACACTAAGAACAACCTTAGAGTTGAGAACGACTACATGAGTGGATGCTGTGACATCATTACAGATGACCTCATCATTGACATTAAGAGCTCATGGTCATTAGACACGTTCCCTGCAACACCATCAGAGGGTGAGTCATCAGATTATGAGTGGCAGGGTAGAGCTTACATGTGGTTATATGATAGACCAGCTTTCGAGTTAGTCTATACCATGTACACTACACCTGATGAGCTACTCACTGAGTGGGATAACCTATCCATCCATAGAGTTGACCACATACCAATGAGTCATAGAGTGACTGTGCTAAGCTATGAGAGAGACATGGAGAAGGAGGAGGATATCAGAGAGAGACTCATCTACTGTAATGAGTATTATTCTAAGTATATAAACGAATTAAATAATAAGTAATATGAGAACAAGCAAAAAAATACATCTAAAAGATGATATGACTTGGCAAATGATGAGAAAAATTTTACTTGAAGTTACAGATGATAATGGTGTTGTAGATAAAGCTGTTGTTGCTATAGCTAAAAAGCATAAATTTTGGAGATGGTCAAAAATTGGACTTATATTTAAAAGAGGAGATGTGATTTTTAATGGTAAATCTAATGTACATATTAATAAAGTATCAAAGGATATATTTAATAAATACATAAATTTTCAATATCCTGAGCACAAAGTTTATAATGCTCCACACTATGTCAAAGATTCTAAGAATATGACAGTTGCTGTTGTGCCTCAAGGTAAAGAAAAAGAATTTATTGAGAAACAACATAAAGTTGAAGCTCCTAAACAACTCAAAACATTTAGCCTGTTATGGGGTCTATTAAAATTTAATTATTAACAATCAAAACAAAATACAAACAATGTCAGAATTAACATTAAAAGGAGCTGTGAAGCTCATCAGTGAGGTGAAGGTAATCTCAGATAAGTTCTCAGTGAGAGAGTTCGTAGTGACTACACCTGATGCTAAGTATCCACAGGATATCATCTTCCAAACAGTCAACGATAAGATGGCTATCTTAGATTCCATCGGAGCAGGTCAAGAGGTAGAGGTATCATTCAACCTGAGAGGGAGAGAGTTCAATGGTAGATACTACAACACTCTTGATGCATGGAAGGTGCAGACTACAGGAGCAGCTCCAAGTGTTCAACCACAAGCTGAGACAGATGACTTACCGTTCTAAGACAGTATTCCTTAACCTTGATGAGTCATTCACTGAGTGGCTCAGAAGGGAGCTCAAGGATAAGCTATCCAACCGCTATAAGATTATTCACTTAGCAGAGGACATGAACGTCGAGAAAGCTACTCTATACCGCTTTATGAATGGGAAGGAGGTCAAGGGTGCATTCTATGATAGTGCGTTCAAGTACTTAGTCAAGGGGGCTTAACAGCTCCCTTTTTTATTCAACAATTATTCTTATCTTAGTACCCATGATAGACTACATAGCTCCTCTTGTTGTATCATGGTGGTTCGTTAGCTTCGAGCCTCTTCAAGACCGTATCAACAGGCTCATACTACCCGATTGGCTACACACAGCTCTTGGCTGTTGGAAGTGTATGTCATTCTGGGCAACATGGATCTACTCAGGGAGCTTTATAATAGCCTGTGCAACCTCACTCACCGCTGTATGCTTGAACAAACTGATATACAACTCATAGATACTATTCTCAACCTACCTGAGAGCAAGCTACTGACTAAGAGTAGCCTTATCAAACTACAACAGATTAAGAACAAAGTCACAGGAACGAAGGACAGAGAGTACTTCTGTGCATCAGTCAGGAGGAAGGTATGGCTTAAAGATTTCACTCAATGGTATGAAGGAGCACTTGGATAGATATCTCTCTTTGAACTACCTTGAGGTGCTCAAGTACACTCGCCACTTCTTAGATGTGCTCAACATCCCCAGCTCAATAGATGCAGATGCAGTCATCAACAATGCCTACCTTCACTGTGCAGAGCTCAACGTACAGGATATGACAGAGGATAAGGCTAAGAGCTACCTTCTCAACACCATCAAGTGTGACCTTATCTGGACTCAAGGCTCTAAGACTAAGAAACAGGATTTATACAGGTCACAGGAGTACACATTGGATGTCATAGATGACCCAAGTGACCTTGAGCATAAGATAGCAGTTGAGGATAGGTATAACTTTAAGAAGGCACTTGTTGAGATATACAGAAGAGAACAAAAGGATAGAATAAAAAAGATAGTGTTTGAGGCATACTATGACAAAGGGCACTCAACTCAGACTGCACTCGCTAAGTATTTCAACATCAACAGCACATCTGCCTACTTCCTGATTAAAGAAATTAAAGAAAATATAAATCAAATACAATATAGGTATGAGGAATGCTAATTTTTTAGGCTTAATGACTTACATAATGGCCTTTGGAGTAGTGATAGCACTGTGGAATGAGAATATCTATTTGCTATTTAAGTTCTCAAGCATTACCTTAGCACTATATTTAGTATTCATAATAATTAACGAATATGAGCAACTTTAAAATTAAAACAGAATACATTGACAAAACTGTCAGAGTGTATGATCGCATCTTAGGACAGCGTTCTATCGTGGTAGCTAAGATTGACATGAGCAAGGTGAAGTACTACCAATCTATTGGACTATCTTACCTATTCGAGGAAGTACCTACAGTGATTAAGTATGAGGCAGTTGAGCCACCTATTCCTGCTGAGTCAGTAGAGGTAGCACCTAAAAAGAAACGCAAGAAAAAACCTGCTCAAGATGGGCAAGCATAAATACATAGAGACTCCTGAGAAAATGTGGGAACTATTTGAAGCCTACAGAGATTGGTGCAAGTCAAACCCAAGGTATCAATACTCACTTTCAACTAAAACAGGTGAGGCAACTCCTGTACCTCTTGAGAGACCATTGACTCAAGTAGGTTTTAGATGTTTTGCGGCTGAAAGAGGGAGTTCAGTACAGGATTACTTCGCTAATACGGATGGGAGATATTCAGCATATACGACAATCTGTACATGCATAGAGGAAGCAATCAGACAAGACCAAATCGAGGGCGGCATGGCAGGTCAGTACAATGCCTCCATAACTCAGAGATTAAACAACCTAACTGAAAGGGTAGATACGACCACTCAAGGTCAAGCTATCAATGAGGTCAAGGTTAATATTATAAAGCCTACTTAATATATATATAGTAAGATAGGTTAATTGTCATAATACTAAATATAGTGTTATAGCTTAACTATTGCCTAAAAAATGGAGATTAATAGCACAGTCATATTTGAAAAGAACTTCAATGCTCTCAACTCAGAGCAAAGGTTTATAATCAATGAGGGTGGCTCAAGGAGTTCTAAGACCTACTCACTATGTCAGTTGGTCATAGTCTACTGCCTACAGAACAGAAACAAGGTAGTGAGTATCATACGTAAGACCTTCCCTGCACTCAGAGCCACAGTGATGAGAGACTTCCTTGAGATCATGAAGAGCCTTGAGATATACGATGTTAACAAGCATAACAAGAGTGAGCATATCTATTCATTTGACAATGGATCTATAGTTGAGTTCTTTTCAGTGGATGATGAGCAAAAGATAAGAGGTAGGAAGAGAGACCTTGCATGGTGCAATGAGGCTAATGAGTTATACTATGATGACTTCACTCAGTTGAACATGAGAACAGAGGGTAAGCTAATCTTTGATTACAACCCAAGTGAGAGCAACTCATGGCTGTATGAGTTACCTGCAGATGAGAGCATACTAATCAAGTCAACCTACAAGGACAACCCATTTCTGCCTGAGTCTATTAAGAAACAGATTGAGGACTTGAAGCGAACCGATGAGGCACAGTATCAAATCTATGCATTAGGAGAGAAGGCCATCTCTAAGAGCAACATCTACTCTAATTGGACATTTGTCAAGCACAGGCCTTCCAAGTTCACTGACTATGTCTATGGACTTGACTTTGGTTACAATCACCCTACTGCCTTAGTCAGAGTCTATTGGAGGGATAAGGACTTATACATTGAGCCTATCATCTATGAGAGCTACTTGACTACCACTGACCTGATAGCAAGGATGGATCAGTTAGGCATAGAGAAGCACATCAACATCTTAGCTGACTACTCGAGACCTGAGACCATTGCAGAGATAGATAGAGCAGGGTACTACATTGAGAACGCTAACAAGGTAGTCAAGAAAGGGATAGATAACATCAAAACCTTTGGGGTGTTCTGTGAAGACCATCCTCAACTCAAGAAGGAGTATGAGAACTACAAATGGAAAAAGATAGGAGATACCATTACAGATGAGCCTGTCAAGTTATGGGATGATGCAATGGATGCCATCCGATATGCTGCCACTTACATCAAGGAGGAGTACTATACAGATGACTCATATCTATCCTTCTAACAGGATGCCAACCTTAATACAATATAGGTATGGCAATGACAATCATAGCAGAACCTCAAGGTATCACTCCAGCTTACAATGAATGTAAGTTCATAGTAGACTCCACCAATAAGAACCTGGATGGCTTCCGATATATCTTTGAAGTATTTGAATCAGGAACATCTAACAGGATAGGATACTATAAGGCACTGCCTACCTATGGCACAGGCTATGGGGAGCAAGACTTGAGTAAGCTCTTGAGTAACATGGTAAGCTATGACTTCAATCCAACAAATACAACCTTCTATGATGCAGTTAACTCATTCTATAAGTATGATGTTGAGATAGGAGAGGAGTACATATTCACGTTGAGTTATACAGCATCATTGTCAGATGACAGCGGCAATGTCGAGATAACTCCAACAGCTGCTCACCCCTTTGCTGTGGGTGACCAGCTCAACATAACACAAGCAGACTTAGGTGTGGCCAACCCATCAGTGGAAGGACTGCACACTGTGATAGCCATCAATGGCACAACATCATTCACTATCAATGCTCTATGGTCAGAGGTTACTGATGCGACCATCAACGGGACTATCAAGTATGCTGACAATAGGAAGGATATCAACCTCAATGAGATTAGCACCCTACAGAAGGGAGTCTTCAATGGTGCACTTCCTTGGTTAGATATGCCTTACTATGATGCTAATGACTACAGGCTTAATGGAGTCACTAAGCAATGGCTAACTGATCAACCGTTAACCTTCACCTGTACACTTGGGCAGGATTTATGGCTCAACCTTAGAGATGATGGCACTCAGACTAATGAGAGGATATACTTCACTAATGATGATGGGGATGTGTTCTATAAGAGTATTACAGGTAATGAAGTGATTAAAGGTATAGCATGCGGCCCGAATAACTATGGCTCACTTACCTTAGTGAGTGGCACAGCTCCACTTGTTAAGCAAGACACTAAGTGGTATACTATAACATACTATGACGGTGCTATCCCTGCAGCTCAGTCAGTGAGTTACCGTATCAACATAGATACAAGGGTACTCATCTCAGAGAGTCACATCTTATTCTTAGATAGGATGGGATCATGGAGTAGCTTTGCCTTTCAGCTTAAGAGCTATGAGAAGGGAACTATCAAGAGAGATACCTACAACAAGGATGTCCCAGGATATGTAACCTCATCTCAGTGGAAGTATAAAAGTTATGAACAAGGTCAAGTTAATTTCAACACTCAAGTAGTTAAGACATTTGACCTTAACACTAATTGGATGAGTGAGGCAGAGGCTAACTACTTCCAACAGTTGTTAACATCTCCTCAGACTTATGTTAAGAACGTAGTGTATCGTATCACTGATGACTTACTCAACCTCTATGATGAGAGTGGATGTATCATACATGTGCCTGAGTCAACTGAGTATGTGAGCTGTAATGTTCTTAATACATCCTTTGATGTGTATAAGCAACGCAATAAGAACTTGATTAAGCAGTCAATACAAGTAAGGTTATCTAACAACGACATCATCAATGGTTAAGATAGTACTTGAGACAGGAGTCTTAGATGTATCAGAGAAGACTAACTTCCCGATAACATTCAACGTTGGAGATGTGAGAGACCTATCCTCAAGGAAGGGTACGTTCTCTAAAACTATTACACTTGAAGGCACTAAGAACAACCATGAGCTCTTAGGTCACTACTATGATGTGAACATCCAAGCAGGTAGCTTCAACATCAACACCTTGACCAGATGTCAAGTGATACAGGATGGAGTGCCTATCTTAGATGATGCACTGCTACAGTTAGTGAGTGTGAACAAGGCTCAGTATACTAATGCCTATGAGGAGGATGTGACATACACTGTACTCATCAAGGATAGCAGGGCTGAGTTCTTTAGTGCTATTACTAATGCTAACCTTGATGACTTAGACTTCTCAGACTTGAATCATACGTTCTCATCAACTGATATAGCAGCTACGTTTAGCAACACAGTGACTGATGGCTATAAGTATGTTATGCCATATTGCACAGGTACTAATGTCTATCAGGCTAATGAGTTCAAGCCTGCTATCTATGCTAAGACTTACTTTGATAGAATCTTTGCAGTAGCAGGATTTACATATACATGGGCAGGCTTAACAGATGCCCACTTTGATAAGTTATTAATACCTTATAATGGGGATGTTAATAACTTTGATTATTCAGACTATACAGTCCAAGCTACTAACACTTGGATAACAAGCTATGTACAGCCAACAGGAGTGAATGCAACCTTCCAAGAGGATATTGACTCAGGATGGACAGAGGTGCTTGATGCACAATCTTTGTTCAACCCTACCAATGGAGAGTATAGCTCACCGTTTAGCGTTAACCCATTAGCAGGTGAGAGTTATACTTATGAGTTAGCTATAGGAGGCAGCATCATCCTTGACAATAATAGTGGAGGTAATGCAGGGCTTGAGTACATAGTATCAGGCTACACAGTTAAGAACAGGTATAGAGTATTTGCTGAGATAATGGTTGCAGGTTATGGTAACCTCAAGGTTTATGGATCAAGTGTGGCAGTGCAATATCCTGCAGCTTCACCATTACCAACAGGCAACACTACTATCTTAACCTTTGCTGACCAGCTTAGCATCCCTGCCTTAGTGAGTGCATCAGGTGTTCCTATAGATGTATCAGATGTACAGGTGCTGTCTATAGGTGTTGAGGTACTTCAGACTTATGATGGTGTCAACAGTAATGGTGCTAACTTTTGGATAGCAGCAGGTGGAGGATTTACAGCTGTGGATGTCAACGTAGTGCTTGACTTATCATCTATCAATTTGGTTATCCTGCCAAGCAACAACATTCAGACTACAGGAGGGACTCTTGTAATGAATGACTATGTACCTGTGGAGATTAAGCAGTCAGACTTTGTCAAGTCAATATTTCAGATGTACAACTTATACGTTGAGCAGGATATTGATAATCCTTATAACCTCATCCTAAGACATCGCGATGAGTACTATGACTCAGGAGCTGAGAAGGATTGGAGTCAGAAGTTAGCTAAGGATAAGGCTCAAGAGTTAATGTTCCTTCCTGATGTGACTAAGAAAAAACTTAAGCTCACCTATGCACCAGATGAGGATACACCTAATGTACTATACACTCAAGCAACAGGTGAGATTTACGGTCAGATAGAGTACACCTTTGACAATGAGTATGTCAAGGATGTAGAGACTCAAGAGTTACTGTTCTCTCCAACCCCTGTGACTAAGACATTATTTGGAGCTTATGTTCCTTACATCAATGGAGCTGCACCTAACACTAACATCCGTATCTTGTATGATGGAGGCTTAGGTACTTGCCAACCATTTGACATCATAGACTTTGGCACTACAGGAGAGATAGGCTTGACTGACTATCCTATGCTTGGCCACTTCAATGACCCATTATATCCTACCTTTGACATTAACTTTGGCACCAATGACTACTACTTCTATGAGGTACTATCACTGACAGCTAACAATCTTTATAACTTATATTGGAGGAGGACTGTCAATCAGATAAACGTAGGTAAGATGTTGATAGCTTACTTTGACTTGAATGAGGTTGATATCCAATCTCTCAAGCTCAATGATAAGATATACATTGACAACTCATGGTGGAACATTAACAAGATACAAGATTACAATGCTAACAATAACAGCTTGACTAAGGTCGAGTTGATAAGCATAGATACTGAGATTGACTTAGCTAAGTTTCAAACAGGAGCAGGCAGACCTATAGGAGATACTATCACAGCTGTAGCAGACACTGCTATAAGTAAGAAGAGCTCAGAGGTTAACAACGTAGTAATGCCAGGATCAGATGTCCTCATCTTTGGGAAGGGCAACGCTGTGAATCCAACAGCTAAGGGAATAGTGATAGGAGATGGTCAGACTCTTGAGCAGGATGGTATGGTAGTACCTAACTTGACAGTGACCAACAGCATCAATGGTGCTCCTGTGGTGAACTATAGGAAGTATGTTGCATTGATTAGTCAGACAGGAATAAACCCTCCAACAGCTACCATACTTGAGAACACATTAGGTGATATAGTATTTAGTTATGTGGGAGTAGGTATATATGATGCAGTGTTGACAGGTCAGTTCTTAGCTGATAAGACTTGGATTGTAGCAGGCTCTGCTGATGTCAATGCAGGGGCAGGAGATTTTGCTACCTTAGACATTAGGAGATTTGATAATGATACTATAAAATTAAGAACATACGATAACTTTACAGGAGCAGATGATATGCTTGTGAACACATCAATAGAAATTAGAGTATATGAATGAAGTTGAAATACCCCTCAAGATAACGGGGATAGGTGCTATCAAGGCAGAGCTTAGAGAATTAAAAGGAGCTATTGCAGATGCCACTGACCCCGAACAAATAGCACAACTCTCAGCAAGAGCAGGGGAGCTAAAAGATAAAATTAATGATGCGAATGATGCAGTAAATGTGTTCTCATCTGGATCTAAATTTGAGCAGGTTACTAACTCATTAGGAGGTATTAAAGACTCATTGCTGAGCTTAGACTTTGAGGAGGCACAGCAGAAGGCTCAAGTGTTTAGTAATGTTATAGGCAAGATAAATCCTGGAGATATATCCAAGGGATTCAAAGCATTTACAGGTGTCATCCAAACAATGGGGGGTGCATTCGTTAAATTAGGTATGCAGATACTTGCTAACCCTATCTTTTTATTAGTGGCTGTAATCACTGCTATAGTGGTAGCCATTGGTATATTCTTACATAAGATAGGTATGTTAGAGCATGTCCTTAAGGTAGCCTTTGCTCCTTTACTATTAACAATAGAAGGGTTCAAGATGTTGACTGATGCATTAGGTCTTAGTAGCTTTGCTGCAGAAGAGAACTTGGAGCAAGTCAAGGCAACATCAGAGTCTAATGTTAAAGCTATTGAGTCAGAGATGGCAGCAAGGCAAGGTCTGTTCAATGTGACTAAGGACTTAAGTAATGAGGAGATTAGTATCATTGAGGAGCAGTTAGGTGTTACCATAGACAGATATGCTACAGCAGAGGAGTTGGAGATGGAGAGATTGTCGAGAATATCAGAAAACAATCAAGCAGAGATTGCTGCTATGGAGGAGTTAGGTAGCATGGATGAGGAGCAGACTAAGAGATATATGCAACTCAAGGCTGATGAGGAGAAGGCTATGAATAGAATCAATGAGTTAGCTATCCAACAAGCAAAGAACAGAAAAAAATTAGCAGAGGATATTGATAAGCAGATTGCTATGCTTAGTGCTAAGCAGATTAAGAATGAAGCTGAAAGGTCTAAGGCTATCCTTGACATCCAAGAGAAGGAAGCTATTGCTAAGCTACAGGCTCAGAGAAGAGAGGCTGCCAGGTTAGGTGATAATGAGACCATGGCAAAGATTGATAAGTTAATATTACTAACTCAACAGGATTTTCAGAGACAGAGATTAGAGATAACTAACAAAGGTAATACAGCAGCGGCTAAGGCTACCACAACAAGTGTAACCAACACTAATAAAGAGGTAGAGTCAGCTCAAGATAAGCACCTCAAGGAGATGAGGATAAAGCATAAGAAAGCAGAGGATGATGCAAGAGCAGCAGGTGCTACTGAGTTTGAGTTAGCTCAGCTTAGAATAGATCAACTTAAAGAGGAGAGGAAGGAGATTGAAAGCCTTAATCTTAAAAAGACTAAAATCTTTAAGAGTGAACTTGAGAGAGGTGCAGCAGTATCAGATATGACTGCTAAGATAGTAGAGGCTGAGAAAAAGTTGCAGCAAGATAGACAGCAGATAGCTGACCAGAATGCAGTGGCTCGAATTAAAACTATGTTACTTGAGGAGCAGGATGCTACTAAAAAACTTGAGTTACAAAAGGTATTGATTGAGGAAGAGAGAAGGATAAAAGTAGCAGATAAGAAACTGACAGAGGAGCAGATAAAAGAGATTAATGCTCAGGCTGTTGTAGATACTAAGGCAGTAGCTGACCAAATAACAGCAATTGAAGTTGATAAGAATCAAAAGATTTTAGCAGCTGCTCAACTTGTAGCTGAGACTCAACTATCACAAGCTCAATTCAATGCTGAGAGAGAGGCTGTGACAGCAGAGCAAAAGATTGCAGCTGCAAATGACTTATACAACAAACAGCTTGAAGTACTTAACACTCAACAAGCGGCTGAACTTGCAGCAACAGATTTAACAGAGGCACAAAAGGAAGCTATTAGAGAGAAGTATAGACAGGCTGCTATTGTAGCAGAAGAGACAAAGGCTCAAAAGATTAACGAGATAGAGGCTGCTCAGATAGCTCAAGGGCTTGAGTATGCCACTATGGGAGTACAAGCCACTCAACAGTTGACTGAGTTATTTTTTGCATTTAGAAAAAACAAACTTAAGGAAGGAACTAAGGAGGCAGAGAAAGCAGCCCGTCAAGAGTTCGCTATAAGTAAAGCCTTCAACTTAGGGATGGCAGTCATTGATGGAGCTAAGGCTATCACATCAATCCTTGCTCAATATCCTAAATTTGATGGAGGCTTCGCTATGGCAGCTGCTCTTGCCTCAGCAGGTATAGCCTCAGCTGTGAACATTGGTAAGATAGCCTCTGCACAGTTCCAAGGGGGTGGCTCTGCCCCTACTGCTCCTGATATACCAACAGGAGGCTTTGAGGCTCAGACCTCAACAGGTGGAATGGCTACTCCATCAGTGAGCTTGTTTGGTGCAGCTAACCAACTTAATAATGTTGGAGGAGAGGGAGCACAGCAAAGTCAGACTATCACTGTCAATGCTATAGTGAGTGAGACTGAGATGACCAACGTACAGAACAAAGTAAGTAAGATACAAAAGAACGCAGAATTATGACAAGTTATCAAGCATTAATCAATAAGATAGAGGCATTCTATAACGCACATCTACAGGTTAAAAAAGTAGGTAGTGACTTTGCAGAGCAGATGCCTAACTTTGCCACAAAGGATGAGAAGTATCCTATTGTGTTCATAGCACCTATCACAGCCATAGCAACTGAGAACACTAACACAATGAGCTTAGAGATCACTTGCTTGGATATCATTCAGAAGGATAGAGCTAATATCACTGTGATACTATCAGACTGCCATCAGATACTTGTTGACTTAGTTAACTACTTCACATTTAGTGATGATTATGACTTCGATATATTAGGACAGCCTGCCATAGTGCCATTGAATAACCAGGTCTTAGACTATGCAGCAGGGTGGGTTATGACCTTGGATGTAGATATGAGTAATTGGACAGATTGTCAAGTGCCTATTCTAACAGAATCATAAGTTAATTACAATATAGGTATGGCTATCAATAGACAGAAAATATCTCAGATGACTCCTAAGGGAGCAGACCTTGACCCTACTGACTTACTTGAAGTAAGTGTTGATACAGGCTCAGGATATGAGACACGTTCTATCACAGGGCAGGAGTTAGTGTTAGGGAGTCTTAGTGGATATGTTCCTTACACAGGAGCTACTCAAGATGTTGACTTAGATGCTAACAAGCTCAGTGCAAGATCAGTCTATATTGAAGGCACAGGGGGAGATGGACATCTACACCTCAAGCATCAGTCTGCAGATGCAACAGCATCAGGGCAGAGTACTGCTCTCTATGCTGACAGTAATGGGGACTTGAAGTATAAGAATGATAATGATTACTATACTACATTAAAGACCTCAAGCAATACAGCTGACAGGGTATATACTTATCCAGATGAGACCTGTACTCTTGCTCCAAGAGAGGTTACTATAGTAGAGAAGACATCAACTCTTAATAACATAGTTTTGACTGACTTATATAAGTTAATCAGAACTAACAATGCAGCAGCTAATGACTTAAGGATACCAACTAACATATCAGTACCGTTCCCAATAGGGACTCAGATACTTGTTGTTCAGTATGGTGCAGGTCAGACAACAATAGCTCCAACAGCAGGAGTGACCCTTAGGTCAAGTGGAGGTAAGACTAAGATAGCAGCTCAGTATGGCATGGCTACTCTTATCAAGATAGACACTAATGAGTGGGTGTTAGCAGGAGATTTAACAACGTAATAAATATATAAAATGGCAACAGATAACGAAATACTAATAGCAGGTCAAGGTACTTATATCTTGAATAACACAACTGAGTTTACAGGTAACTTTGATGCTATTGTAGTACTTGAGGACACAGTGTTCAACACTATCAAGATAGCAGGCACAGATGTGAAGTCAAGCTATATAGCAGCAACAGGAACAGCAGTTAAGGCAGGTGCTATCATCAGACCTACCTCAGCTCAGAAGTTCAGTGGTGTTAAGTTAACAAGTGGATCAGTTACTATTGTATTATGATAGGCTACGGGAATAGTATGTTTTTAGCAACACATGGAATATTAGCGAGGACTGCATCAGGAGGTGGAGTTGACCCCGATGCACAAGCATTCATAACAGCGGCTGCAATAACAGACCCTACACAACAAGCGGCAATTAATACTTTAGTAGTTGACTTGAAAGCGGATGGTCTTTGGACTAAGATGAAAGCGGTTTATCCGTTTGTGGGTAATACTAATACAAGTAATTCTTATAACCTTAAGAATACATCACAATATCAAATTAGTTGGGCTGGTGGAGTTACAAGTTCAAGCAATGGAGTTACATTTGGAGTTAATGGATATGGTAATACAGGCTTAAACCCAACAACAGCTTTAACGCTTAATGATACGCATTTAAGTTTTTATTCAAGAACTGATGGCGCAGGTGGAATTGATATAGGAGCAACAGCAGCAACTGATGTGCGTAACTTATTTATTGCACAGTCTTATGTTGGTAATTTCTATGCGGATAGTTATTCAAGTACATCAAGATTTACATTAGCTGTACAAACAAAAGGATTATTAACGATTTCAAGAACAGCCGCTAACTCATATAAGGCGTTTAAAAATGCTACTCAAATAGGTACAACAATAACTTCCTCTGTTGGTACTTTGCCAAATTGGAATATATTTTTAGGAGCTACAAATAGAGATGGAGCACCTACAAATCCAACAGCATATTCAGCAAGAAATCAAGCCTTTGCTTCAATAGGAACAGGTTTAACAGATGCTGATGTTACCAACTTAAACAACCGAGTAACTACATTCCAAACAGCATTAAATAGAAACGTATGAAACTAAACGAATTAACAAAAGAACAAAGACTAACTTATGTAGGGTTACTTACTGAGTTACAAAAAGACGAATTAATCGGTCAATGGTATGCACCTGACTCTTATTTTAATCCTATTCAAGATGCCAATGATAATTGGGTTATCTCAGTTGAAGAAATGGAGCAATGTGTAAATCCTGATTATCTTTGGGTAAAAGACCTTGACTTAATACCTTATGAGCCGAAGCCAACACCACCACCTTTTGAATAATGGCAAGATACGCAAATAATGGTATATTCAATGTCAAGTATCCTACAAGGCGTAAGATACAACGCATCCTGCAGCAGATAATAGCTCAGGATGGGGCTATTGATACAGGAGCTATGTATGACTCAGTTCGTATCAATGCTAAGATACCTGCTCTTGGAGAGCTTGAGATACAAATTATTGCGATGTATTACTTTGGGTTTCTAAATAATGGAACTATCTACATATCACCTTATGACTTCTGTGCTGAGCTATCAAGGAGATTAGATGCAGAAGGTATCACTGCAGAGATATATAGTCAATATACTGAATGGATGACACAACGCTATCCTATCTTAGAAGTGGCTAATATCTTAGGAGAGAAGCGTTCTATCATCTATACATTTGAGCCTATTGGTGGAGAGTTCTCAGCTCCTCTATCATTCAGAGGTATGCTATAGATTAAGCTCCTTTTTCATTGAGAGCATATTAAAGGTAAGCACAAGAGGTAGATCAGTAACCTGCTTGAACTTAGTCAAGTCCTCATTACAAAGGGAGTAGAGTAGTCTCTCCCATCCCCACTTCACAGCAGACTTCTGCTCAGCTTGAGCCTTAGCTTCCTCTGATGTCTTAGGCTTATCCTCTTCCTCATCATCTGATCCCTCATCATCATTAAAGAGTAGGTAGTACTTATCCATAAAATCCTGCCTAAATGATAGGTACTCAGGTATGATGCCATAGATGTCATTGATACAGTACTCATCAAACAGGTCATATCTCTCAAATGGATTGAAGGCATAAGGCTCAAAAGTTAGTTGACCCCACTCATTGGTAGTGTGTTGCCTGTAGAGGATAGAGGCTATATGACATAGGTGCTTGATGTAGTCATTAGCAAAGAAGTACTCTAAGTCAATGAACTCACCACAGGTTAGCTTAGATAGAGGTTTAAACTTCCACTTATCAAGATCATGCTTATAATTCTTAGATGGTTCAGAGTTAATGAATGTTATATCCTTGAGTAATGAGCTTACTTCACTTACATCCAAGTCCTCAAGATCATCAGAGCTCACTCCTGCAAGAGCTGAGAGTATCTCTATCTCCCTTGCAAATACCTCCTCAATGGAGTGAAGTTCTCTTATCTCTTTAAACTGCAGGACATCAATCTCATTCCACGACTTCGGGAGCTTCATTGCGTTTGATTTCTTTGGACAGTTTCTGTCCTATCTCTACTAAGTAAGGTACTGCTAACTCTGCCTTGAGCTCTCTTATCATCTTAGCCTTGTGCTTGATGTGAGCAGAGTCATAGTGCTCAGCCTTAGTAAGGTCATCTCTCTTGAACAGGATGGCTAACATCTCAGAGATGTATCCCTTGTGCTTAGAGTTCATAACCTTCTCAATGTGCTTAGTATCTTTAACAGATAGCTTGAACTCCTCACCTTCGAAGGCAGTACACTTGTATCCATCAAGTTCGATGGTAGGCTGTAGCTTAGGTCTACCTTTGATGTTGTTGAACTCCTTGACATACATCTTGAACTGCTCAATGGTGGTATGCTCAAAGTCATTCTCAGTGATACCAAATAGCTCAAACACTTTAAGGTGTTTCTCAATAGCATCTAACTCCTGTTGTGCATGGATGGATGTGATATCCTCAAACTGTTGCACTGTTAATTCCTTTAATTGATTAGGAATTTCTTTGTCTAAAATTTTTACCATAGATTCTAATTTTTAACAAATATACAACATTCTACAATATAGGCATGGATAGACCTGTCTATAAGATAACAATAGATCCTGAGTACTCCGATGGAGAGGACTTAGGTATTGAGATGATTGCCTTCACCTCTAAGCCTGCTATTAAGGTTAAAGGTATGGCATTCAGTCAAGCTACTCCCATGACATTCTCTGATGACATTAAGATGCGTATTGTAGCACCTGCTATGATACCAATGTCAATCTATCGTAGAGATGAGGATGGCACTGAGTATGATGTGCTATTCACAGAGGAGGTCATTGAGTTTATTCATGCTAAGTTCATGCAGAACCTACAGAACAAAGATATCTTTAACTTAGAGCATGAGGCAGAGGAGAAAGTTCCTGCCTACATCCTTGAGGCTTGGATAGTAGAGAGCCCTAAACAAGATAAGGCATTCACTACCTATGGTATTGAAGTGCCAAAGGGAACGATAATGCTAACAAGTCAAGTGACTGATAAGGAGTATTATGATACCCTTGTTGAGTCAGGTCAAGTAGGTTACTCTATTGAGGGATTCCTTGGACTTAAACTATCGGAATTATTAAAACAAAATACAATGAAGTTACCTGATGGAGAACATCTGATCGAGGATAAAATCTATGTCGTTAAAGACGGTGAGGTTATCGAGATTAAGGATGCACCTGCCCAAGAGATGGCAGAAGAAAAAATGGCAGAAGAGCCAGCTGTTGAGGAGGAAGCTCAAGATACAGTTGATGAGGCTGCAGAGGATGTACAAGAGGAAGAGGCAGACGCTGCTGCAGAGGATGTTGAGATGGCAGTTGATGTCACTACTGATGCTGAGGCTGTACTTGCTATAGTATCACCTGTACTTGAAGAGCAAGTGAATCAACTACTTGCTATCATAGCTGACCTTAAGAACCAAATGGAGGAGTACTTAGCTCCAAGAGATGAGGAGATTGAGGTTGAGGCTAAGAACCAAAAGATGAGCTCAAGAGAGCTATTTAAAGAATTTGTAAAATTTTCAAAAACCAAATAAAATGAACCGTAATTTAAAATTTAATTTAGAGGTTGAGACTAACGCATTATTGTGTGCCAACCCTGAGGAGTTCTACTCCAAAGCATATCTTCAATCAGAGGATATTGCATCTAACTTTCGCTCTTTGCCGGGCATCAAGTCTAAAACTAAGTTAGCCAATGTAACTTTTGGTAACATCTTACAAGCATCAACTTGTAACTTCTCCGCTCCTAATGATTCATTAGATGCAGTTGATATTGATGTATGTCCTTTGTCAGCTATGGCTCAACTTTGTCAGTTTGACTTAGAGCAATCATTCTTAGCATTGCAAATGGCAAAAGGATCTAACGGTGATTTCACTGTTGCATCTTTTATGTCATACTATTGGAATGAGATGGCAATGACTATCGGTCAAGATATCGAGTTGTTGAGATGGCAAGGTGATACAACATCTTTAGATCCATTGTTATCACTTTGTAATGGTTACTTAGTAGGCCTTTGTGGAGATGAGGCAGTGAATGGATTGTATGCAGGTGCTATTGATACAACAAATGTACTTGACCAATTGAGTGCTACGCTTGCTCTTGCTCCTTCAACTATTAGCAGAAGAAAAACTGAGTTAAGATTTTATGTGTCTACTAATGTAGCTAATGCTTATGAGCTTGCTGCTGCACAAGGTAACACTTTGACTTATGTTACTACTCCATTAGGTTTAACATTCTTAGGGATCAATGTAGTTGTTTGTGAAGGTATGCCAGATAACACTATCTTGTTGACTTTGAGAAATAACCTTATCTATGCATTTGATGCAGAGGGTGATGACAAAGCATTGAAAGCTGTTAACTTATCTGATTCAGTTGCTGAGCCTTATTTGAGAACTCGTGCTAATATGAAAGTAGGATTCCATTATGTTAACCCTGCAGAGATTGTTTTGTATAACGTATGTTTTGCCTAATCTCTCCCTTATATATAACGGGGGTAGAAATGCCCCCTATTTTTAAACATTAAAAAAAAACTAAAATGAGCTGTGTAAGTTTAGAAACAATTTTAAAAAGCTGCGACAACAACTCTGGAGGTATCTACCGATTTTTAGTTAATAGACAAGATCAAATTGATGAGGCTAATATCACATTAGATGCTGCCCCAAATGATTGGACTATTGACGCTTTACCTTTAATAGTCGGAGGTGATACATTCATTGACTTGGAGTTCAGAAGAAACGTATCCTCATACACTGAGGACTCAGCTATTGACTTAATCAATGGTTCTACCTATGTAACTTCAACAATAAATTTGATGTTCCACAGAAGAGACCAGGACAAGTCAAAAGCTATTAACATATTAGGAGCAGGACAACAATACTTAGCAGGTATTGTACAGGATGCTAATGGAAAATATTGGTACTTCCCTTACTTGCAGTTATCTGCAACAGGTGAAGGATCTGGGACAGCTCGTGCAGATGGTAGTAAGTACAGCGTTACTTTGGTAGCGGAGAACCCTACTTTGGCATATGAGGTTGACCCTGCTATTATTGCTGGACTCCTTTAATCTTGCCATAGATTATAAACTAAGAGCCTCACTTCGGTGGGGCTTTTTTAATAATTATTTCTTTGAGATACAATATAGGTATGATATATCTTGAGAAGGATACAGTTAACACCTTTGTGTTGACACTTACAGAGGTTACAACAATCTCCAATCCTTACTATTTATTTGAATTTGAGGATGAGTTTGACACTACAGCTAACCCTATCTATTGGCAGGGAGTTGATAGTTCCTCATGGCCTTCAAGATATAACCTATTCACTATCGATGAGCCCACTGATGTAGAGCTTGTGAAAGGGCAGTACAGATATAAAGTCTATCAAAGTCCTACTCCAACAGTTGATCCTACAGGATTGACTATGATAGAGGAGGGCCGCATGGTAGTGGCAGGGATACAAACTAATTCAATCTATGACTAATGGCATGGTATAACAGATTTATAGGCAGCAAGCCACAAGCAACAGAAGTAGTGGAGGGATATCAGTCCTTCTCTACTCCATTTCAAAAGGTAGGCGGAGCCAACCTATCACTCCCTTATGTTAATGGCCGCTATCAGATAGCAGGATACATTCCATTTGGGCAGGATAATCTCTATCCAGAGTTACTTAATCAACTATATTACTCATCACCTTTGCATGGTGCTATCGTTGACTTTAAGACTAACTCAGCAACAGGTGGAGGATACACTATTGAGACTGAGAAAATGTCTCAAGAGGATAAGCTCAAGTTATATACCTTTGAGAGAAAGCTCAAGTTAGGTAAAACAATCAGAGCCATAGCTCAACAGTTGATAGTTCACCATAGAGTGTACTTCAAACTATGCTACAATAAGAAAGGAGAGATATATAAAGTTGAGAACATTTCACCTGAGAGAGTTAGGATTTCAAGAGATAAAGAAACATACTTTATTTGTGAGGATTGGACAGCTCGCATTGATGTGAGAGAGATAAAAAAGTATCATCCTGCTAATACTGACCTTGAGCAACTATATTGCTATGAGTTAATGACATTAGGCCAGGAGTGGTATCCATTACCGCAGTACAGTTCGGCACTTAATTTTGCATTTTTGAGTGGCGAGCTATCATACTTCGCTAAGAGTAACATTCAAAACTCAATATTTCCATCCTTTGCTATGATGTTCCCAAAAAGACCACAATCAGAGGAGGAGAAACACATGATTAAGCAGACGATTGATAGGTTGAAAGGAGCTGCTAATGCAGGTAAGGCTGTTGCATTCTTTGCTAATAATCAAGATCAGTTACCTAAGATTGAAAGCCTACCAACTAACAGCAATGATAAGTTGTTTCAAGAGGCATCAAGCCTTAACACAGAGCAGATATGCTTTGCTCACACAATAGATCCCATCCTTATGGGAGTAAGAACTCAAGGATCACTCGGCTCAGGCAGTGATATTAAGCAGGCTTATGTTGTATTTGAAAAGAATGTAGTCATGCCATTGAGGAGACAAGTTGAGGAGATAGTTAATGAGATAATGACCATTGCTAAGATACCTGGCAAGTTCTCAATTAACAACTTTCAGATTATTAATGAGACCATCATAGAACTTGAAGGTGATACCTCTAAGACATCAGATGCTTTGAACTCATTAAGTCCATTGGTAGCTACTAAGGTACTTGGAAGCATGACACCTAATGAAATCAGAGCACTGGCTCAACTGCCTCCAATAGAGGGCGGTGATGTTATACCAACTAAAACACCTGCAGCACCATGATATACTTTATAACAGAGACATACTTAAAGACTAACACACCTATCACAGCCAATGTTGATGTGACAGATGTGACACCATATATCGCTACTCAAGCACAGCTCAGAGTAATGCCTATCCTTGGCACTGTGTTCTATAACTACCTGCTCACTAAGTACAATGCTCAGACATTGACTAATGATGAGGAAGTACTTGTGGCATACATTCAGCCTGTGATAGCTTGGAGGAGTGCAGAGGATGCTGTCTTTGGATTGACATACCAACTTAAGAATAAAGGACTTCAGACTCAATTTGGTGACTTCTCAAGCTCAGTGACACGTTCAGAGGTAGCCTTTGGGATGGAGCACTATGCACAGAAGGCCTCATTCTTTGAGACTCGACTGACTCGCTACTTGATAGCTAACAAGGATTTGTATCCTGAGTTCACATCAGAGGCTAACAAGGACACTGACTTAAGACCTATGATAGATCACTGTGGATGTAACTGTGGGGAAGTGTGTAGATATGACTGTCCTTGTGGAGGATATAGAGAGAATGGATATAATAACAGCATATTGATTTTGTGATGGGATTTAATGAAATAGCTTTTACAGTGATAACAATACTCATCTCAGGGATAGGGTATTTTTTAAAGAGTTTACATGCTGACTTAAGAAACGTTATGAAGGAACAGAAAAGCATTATTGAGAATCAAGGCAGATTAAAAGGTAAGATTGAGCTTGTTGACAATGAGTCACGCTTCAAATATGAGGCCATTGAGAAAATGACTCAGTTAGAGATTAAGCACCTTGCTGAGCAGATAAGTGAGCTCACTCAATCAGTTAAAAAACTAATAGAAATAAACTTAAGATGAGTATAGCACAAAGATGGAATGCTCCCACTCCAAAGTTTTGGAAGAGAGTACAGAAGGCAGCCATAACAGTGGGTGCTATAGCAGGAGTTATCCTTACAGCTCCAATCACACTACCTGCAGCGGTCATAACTGTGGCAGGATATGTGGCAACAGCAGGAACAGTAGCAGCAACACTATCACAATTAACAATAGAGAACCATGAAGCTAACAACTAATTTCAGTCTATCTGAATTCAATAAGCACAACTTTGAAGTGCCTAATGATGTACTAAGAAACCTTATAGAACTTGCAAAGAACTTGCAGGTACTAAGAGATGAGGTTAAGAAACCTATCAAGATAACAAGTGGCTACAGACCAGCTCAGCATAATGCTAAGATAGGAGGTGCAAGTAAGTCACGTCATATCACAGGTCAAGCAGCTGACTTTAAGATTGAAGGATACACACCTAAGCAAGTGGCAGCAGTGATTGAGAAGTTGATTTCAGAGGGTAGAATGAAACAAGGTGGAATAGGAACTTATAGCACCTGGACTCATTATGATGTCAGAGGTACTCATGCACGTTGGAATAAATAAATATATTATGGCTAAGAAAGTAGGCAGACCTAAAAAAGTACAGGTCAACATTGAAGGTGATAAGACAGATGTTATCATCAAAACAAACAAGGCAGAGATAGAGTACCATAAGGATGGTATGAATCATGAGCTTGACTATGATGGCAAGAAAGTAGATGTCAACATAAAAAAAGATGAGACAGGTACTAAGGTCACTGTAGATGCAGAAAATAAATTCCTTAAAGCTGTTGCAACCTTAGCATCTAAGTTTGTAGTTAAGAGGTTTAAGAAAAAATAGTACTTGGATACTTACCGTTAGATCAGTTACCAAGTCAACCTAATATACTTACTCGGCATCCCATTAGAACTGCCCGCTCAGAGTGAGTCTTATCTCCCCCATGTGATATGGTGTCACATGTCTAAGCCTCCATAAAGGGGGCTTTTTTGTTATTAACAATTAAATGTTAATATTATTTTTGTCTAATTATTTGCATATATGAAAAAACTTATTAACTTTACATCCATAATCATAAACAAATCAAATATGAAAAAGCAATTTTTAAAAGAATGTGACAAGTGTTGGGGCACAGGGTCAGTATCAATCAGTAGCTCTTATGAGCATCCATCTCACAGCGTATCAGATGACTGTGATGAGTGTAGAGGTGAAGGTTATTGCATTGACTCTGACCTATTGAATGAACGTATTGAGGATGTAGAGTGGATGATTGATGGGATGTTGACTCGCATTAGATTAACATCTGACACTTTAAAAAACTTGAGCAGAGGTATGTTCTATGAATTACTTCCTAAGTATAAGCATAGACTTAATATTCAATCAAGAGCTCTTGCAAGATTAGAAACTTATTTAGCTAACATTAAAACTTATTAATTATGAATGAAGATCAAAAGGCTGTGAGAGACGTTTTAGTGTTCTCTGCTGCATTATTAGCTATCACCTTTGTGTTAATGTATATTGGAGTAGTAGGATAGCATGAGAGAGCCTAAAATACATTTAGCAATTATAAGCTATTGGGATAGCTTTGATGAAATCAGATATTATAAATATTTAAGAGTATTAAAAAATGTGGACAATACACTATCGAGGATACATGGGAGGAGCTTGGAGGATATTAAAAAAGACTGTGCAAGCAGACTCAGAATGGGAAGCTCGAAGGATGAGCAACCTTTGGGAGAAACTAATCATTAAAATTGAGAGGATATGAATCAACTTAAGATGTACAGGTGCATTAGACTTATGCAGATGTTACAAGATAAACCCAGGAGTATTACTACCATATCAAGATACTTAAGTGTGTCAGATAGGACAGTGTACAGATACTTTGATTTGTTTAAACAGCTTGGTTATACCTTAAATAAAAGTAATAATAAATATAAATTAGAAATATGAAAACAGCAGTAGAGTGGTTGGTACAAGAGTTACATGACAATGGATATTTCCATGAGGGAGTTCCTGAAGATATAGTTAAGATAGCCGAAGGAATGGAAAAAACACAAGAAGCTAAAGAATACCTAAAAGGATTTAGAGATGGTAAAGAGTGGCAAAGAAAAAATGAACAGTTAACCTTTAAATCAGAATAGAATGAATGCAGATAGCAAATACTTTGATAAATATTACGATTATGTAAATCGTGGTATACAACCTGAAACAAAAGAATTAAGAGCAGTTTTTAATATCGTAAGAGATTTAACAGATAGGCGTGGAATAAAACACGAATTTAAAAAAATTGATGCAGATATTCAAGATGAAATTATTGAAACATGGGTTAGGTGTATTAAATATGGATTGATGTAAAACCTTTAAATCAGAATAGAATGAAAACAGCAGTAGAATGGTTGGTTGAAAAACTAACAAATGGACATTACTTAGATGAAGGAATGAAACAAAAAATTATTGAACAAGCCAATAAAATGTTTGAAGAACAGATAATGGATTCTTATCGTTATGGAAAAGACAATGGTATAGATATTTCACATACAGTAACTAAAGAAATTCCAGCACAACAATACTACAACGAAACCTTTAAATCAGAATAGAATGGCACCAAAAGAAAAAGCAAAAGAATTGGTTGATAATTTTCTACCACATTCAACAGGTAATTCAAATATTAATGAAGCCAAACAATGTGCATTAATTGCAGTTGCTGAAGTAATTGAAGAACTAATAGAAACAGACTTTGCAAATAGGTTTTCTTATTGGCAAGAAGTTAAACAAGAAATAAGTAACCTTTAAATCAGAATAGAATGACACCAAAAGAAGAAGCAAAAAAATTATGTGATGAATACTTTGAGATAGTAAAATCTATTGATTGGAGAAAAACTAATTCACCACCAATGTTTATAGGACACGTTAAAAAATGTGCATTAACTTCAGTTAATAAAATATTGGAAGCTACAGAAGATTATTACGCTTGTAATGATTTTTGGAATGAAGTAAAACAAGAAATAAATAACCTTTAAATTAAGACAAGATGAATCAGACAGCAGTAGAATGGTTGATGAGAAAATACGAAAAAAATGGTTATTTAATGGAAACAGATTTTATAGAAGCCAAAGAAATGGAGAAAAATATATCTGAAAAATACGGTCAATTTTGCGTACTTCGTAGAGAGGCAAAGTTGTCATATGTAGATTTTAATAAATGGATGTATTATAATAAATTAACCTTTAAATCAGAATAGAATGAAACAGAAATTTTTATTTATTAAAATGCTTTGGATGGTCATTAGAAACAAAGAAAATGGATGGATGTTTTTTAGAATGACAGAACAACAACAAAAG
>Ga0315909_10001682_pt1 | contig 29601 bp, 19 predicted proteins | sample LakEriMetagenome_11_FD_203527 | JGI IMG/M metagenome (GOLD analysis project Ga0315909, IMG submission 203527) | Freshwater fungal communities from buoy surface, Lake Erie, Ohio, United States - Buoy 2 MA125 | ecosystem: Environmental > Aquatic > Freshwater > Lake | place: USA: Lake Erie, Ohio... | reverse complement strand
CGAATGTGCCACCGCCGCGGAATCCCAGCCCGAGATCGACCGCTACCGCGATACGGCCCCACCCGAATTCCTGCTGGAGCCGCCCGACGGCGCAGCGGCCCAAGCCGCGCCGGAATCTGCGTCTCCGTTTGGCAATCTGTTCGGCCCGGGATCAGGAGCTCCTTCACGATGATGCGTTCCTCACGCCGTACCGGCGCCGGCGGCGCGGGAAGCCGATGCCGTCTGGGGCTGACGACCGTGTCCATCTTCGCCCTGCTGGTCGTGTGCGGGGCCGCCCTCCTCGCCGATCCTGCCCGCGGCCAGGACGAGGCGGCCGCGTTGACGTGGGCCAAGCTCGAATCGGCCAAGGAGACCGGTGAGTTCCGGGAGAAACTTCGCGGCGGCGGCGGCATCGACGCGGCGGCGCGTCAGTTTTTGGAACAGGTCGCCCTCCCGCAGCTGGCGCTTGATGGCAACCGCGACTCCATCACCACGGTGCGCAAGCGACTCCGCGAGTATCTGCTCAACGACATCGCCGATGAGAAAGTCGGTGATGATGCAAATCGCGTCTATCTCGGGTTCATGACCGCTCTTGCCGCCAAGGAGGATGAGCCGGCGGTGGTGAGAGTCAACGCCGTGCTGCTCATCGGCGAACTTCAAACGGCCGGGGGCGTCGGCCGCAAACCCTGGCCTGGCGCCATCGCGACGCTGGCGAAGTCGGCGGCCGACCCGACGCTCCCCAAGGAGCTCCGGATCGCGGCGGCGGCGGGGTTGTCGAGACACGCCGATGCCGCCAAGGGCAACCCCGCACTGCTCGGCAGATTCTCCAAGGACGCTGCCCCGCACCTCGCTTCGATCGTGAAGGAGCTGGCCGGCGGTGGCAGTGGGCCTGAGTCCGATTGGCTGCTCTCCCGTTGCCTCTCGATGCTCGGGATACTCGGTCCGCCCGGGCAGGAGACCGTCGCCGAGGTCGTCAGATCACTCCAGTCTCCGCAGCTTTCATTCGATACGCGGGTGCGGGCGGCGACGGCGCTGGCGGCGATCACCGGGCCTCAGTCGAGCGTCGACGACCCGGCTGCCATCGTGAGGGCGATCGAGGATCTCGCCGTCGCGAGCCTCCAGCGAGACGCCGACAATGCCGAGCGGCTGCGGCTCGAGAGGCTTTTCAGTGGCGAAGCCGGACTTGCTCTCGCGACGTCGGGGGGAGGACCGGGAGCGGGGATCGGCGGAATGCGGCCCGGCGCCCCTGGGTCGCCGGGCCCCGGTCCCGGCGGCGTCGGTGCACCCGGCCTTGCTGCGCCAGGCGGATCCGGATTTCCGGGCAGCGGGGGAGGTCCCGCGGGGTCGGCACAGTCTTCCACCGACAATGTCATCCCGACGGAGGTCTGCCGGAGGGCGGCGTGGCGGCTCTCGTCACTGGCCAACGCGGTTCTGACCGCCGACGGCAAGCGCGGCGTGCAGACGCTGATCCAAGACGGCGACGCGGCCGCGAAGGCGAAGAGCCTGGCGGAGAACCTTCGTTACGCGGCGAACACTCTCGACGCCAACCCCGTCGCCGCGAGCCTCCTCGAAGCCTTGGCGGATCTCAAGCCCATACCGCCCGCTGCCGAGGAGGACGCCGGCCCGGCAGCCGCGGACAAGACGGAAGACCCGCCGTCCGAAACGGACGCGGCCCCGGCGGCCGACGCGGCCGCTGCACCTCCCGCTGCCTGACGACTCGGCGACGGGCCGCAGCGCCGCCTCGCGATTTCAGGCCGTCGCGGCCATGCCAGCGGCGGACTACTGCTTGATCAGGTCCCTGACGGTGCCGCCCGCCGGGATCATCGGCAGCACGTGCTCCTGGTAGGGCACCTGGACGTCGAGCAGGGCCGGACCGCGTGAATCGATCAGCCGCTTGAGCGCTCCCTCGAGCCCGTCCTTGGCCACGACCGTCTCCGCCTGCCAGCCGAAGCCCCGCGCGATCGCGACGAAATCCGGGTACCTGCCGGCGGGCGAAATGCCGTTGCCCTGGCCACATGCCTCGGGGTTCTCGACCGGGCCGAGGTAGGTGTGGGCCCGATTGCCCTTGAAGAACCTGTCCTCCCACTGCACGACCATGCCGAGGTGCTGATTGTTCAGCAGCAGCACCTTCACCGGGATGTTCTCGCAGTGGCAGGTGGCGAATTCCTGGATGTTCATGAGGATGCTGCCGTCGCCGTCGATGTCGACGACGAGCGACTCCGGATGCGCCACCTTGGCGCCCATCGCGGCGGGCAGACCGAAGCCCATCGTGCCGAGGCCGCTCGAGGACAGCCAGGTGCGGGGCCGGCGAAACTTGAAGAACTGGGCGGCCCACATCTGGTGCTGGCCGACGCCCACGGTGATGATCGTGTCCCGCGTCGCCGTGAGCCGCGAGAGCTCCTCGATGGCATGCTGGGGCAGGATGCCGTCGAACCCGCGGTCATAGCTGAAGGGAGCATCCCGCTTCCACTCTGCGATCTGCTCGTACCAGCCGTCGAGCGGGGCCACGGGCGGCTCGACGATCGAGTTGAGCATCGCCAACGACTGCCTCACGTCGGCGACGATCGGCACGTGGGCGAGCTTGTTTTTGTTGATCTCCGAGGGATCGATGTCGATGTGCACGATGAAGCCGTGCTGGGCGAACTCGGCGACCTTGCCCGTGACGCGGTCGTCGAACCGCACGCCGATGGCGATCAACAGGTCGGCCTGGTCGACGGCGTAGTTGGCGTAGACGCTCCCGTGCATGCCGAGCATGTCGAGGCACCGCGGGTCGTCCGCCGGGAAGGCGCCCAGTCCCATGAGCGTCATCGTCACCGGGATGCCCGTCTTCTGCACCAGTGCGCGGAGTTCCTGGGCGGCATCGCCCGCGATCACGCCGCCGCCGGCGTAGATGACGGGCCGCTTCGCCCGTTTGATGGCCGCGGCCACCTGGGCGATCTGCTCCTGCCGCGGCGCGCGGATCTCGGGGTGGTAGCCCGGCAGGTTCATCGCCGCGTCGTAGTCGGGCACGATCTGTGCGAGCTGGATGTTCTTCGGCAGGTCGACGAGCACCGGGCCGGGCCTGCCGGTGGTGGCGATGTGGAAAGCCTCCCTCATCACGCGGGCGATGTCGGCCGCATCGGTGACCAGGTAGTGGTGCTTGGTGATTCCCCGGCAGACCTCGACGATGGGTGTCTCCTGAAAGGCGTCCGTGCCGATCACACTCGTGCCCACCTGGCCGGTCAGGGCCACCAGCGGCACGCTGTCCATCTTCGCGTCGGCGATCGCCGTCACGAGGTTGAGCGCACCCGGACCGCTCGTCGCCATGCAGACGCCCGGCTTGCCGGTGGTGCGGGCGTAGCCCTGGGCGGCGAACCCGCCCCCCTGCTCGTGACGGGGCAGGATCGTGCGCAGCCTGTCCTTGGCCCGCGTCAGTGCCTGGTGCAGCGGCATGCTGGCACCACCCGGGTAGGCGAAGATGACCTCCACACCGTGGCGGATGAGCGACTCGACGACCACGTCCGCACCGCTCACGAATGCTTCGGAGGCGCGGGGGCGGGAGACGGTTGCCATGGTGATGATCCTTCGTGATCCGAGGGGACAAGGGGGTGGACCGTCGCGGTGTGCTCGCACACCGGCGCCGCCCCTCAAAAATACACGAAAAACGGCCGCCGACGTCAGGGGGCCAATTTCGGGTTGGAAACCGCCGCCGGCCGCCCTGCCGTGAAGCACCCGCATGGCCGTTCCGCCGGAAACCCGCCGAAATCCGGGCGGACGCGGCACAGCACTCCCCCGGCAACTCGCATCGGCTCAAACGTGGTTCAATAGGTGGGTGTCCGACTCCACGGCTCACGGGCGGGCCGAGCGGCTGCTGGGCCTGGCCCCCACACTCGACGCACACCAAGGGTTCGCCGACGTCGTCGCCAGTCTCCGGGCCGGCCACGGCGGCACGATCGGCGGAACCTGGGGATCGGCGTGCGCGCTCGCCGCCGCCGCGCTCGCGCGACAGCTGGCCGCGTCCGACGACTCCGGCGCGTTGGTCGTCGTCCTGCCGCACGTGGCCGACGCCGATGCCTGCGTCGACGACCTCGCGCTCTTCACCACGCTGGACGTGGCGGTGCTGCCGGCGCTCGAGGATTACGGCGACGTCGCGGCCTGCGACGATCCCGCCGAGGCGGAGCGACTGGCGCTCCTCAAGCGGCTCACCGGGTCGGCGACGCGCCCGCCGCGGCTCATCGTCACCACGATCCAGGCGCTGCTGTCGCCCCTCGACGACCCGCGCGAGATCGAAGCCAGCACCCGCCGGCTCGCCGTCGGCGGCACGCTCGACCCGGGCGAGTTGGCCGACTGGCTCGGGGCCCGCGGCTGGGAGGCGGCCGACGCGGTGGACAGGCCAGGCACCTTCGCCCGGCGCGGTGGCATCATCGACCTGTTCGCGACCGATTGGGACAGGCCCGTGCGGATCGACATGTTCGGCGACGAGATCGAGTCGCTGCGGACGTTCGACACGGTCAGCCAACGGAGCGTCGACACGCTGACCACGATCGATCTCACGGCGCTGGCCCGCAGACCGGACGCGTCGGGCCGCGCCGCCCGGCGGACGCACCTGTCCGACATCCTCCCGGCGGGGTCCTGGTGGGCGCTCGTCGAGCCCGGCGAGCTCGCGGAGGAGGCGGCACGGACCCACGAGCGGCTGGGGGCGGCGGCCGGCCTCGCCGACCCGCAGGACGTGTTCTCGAGGATCTACCGCTTCCCGTCGGTGACGCTCTCCGCCGTCCCGCCGTCGAGTCTGGAGGCGACCGCGGCGCTGGCGGTCGAGAGCGTCGAGCGGTTCACCGGCGCGCTCGACCGCGTCAGGGAGGAGCTCGAGACCGTCGGCAGGGACCAGGAGGTGTGGGTGGTGTCCCCGACCGCGGCCGAGGAGCAGCGGCTGCGCGACCTGCTGGCCGACAGCGGTCCGGGCCGTTCCGGTCGGCTGCACTTCGCCCACGGCCGGCTGTCCGCCGGGTTCCGGCTCGTGCCGGAGAAGATCGTGATCGTGTCGAGCGCCGAGCTGTTCCGTCGCGAGGACGTCGCGACGGGACGTCCGACGAAACAGCGGCTCTCGCGGGCCATCGACACCTTCCTCGACCTGCACGAGGGCGACTACGTCGTCCACGTGGCCCACGGCATCGGCCGTTACAAGGGGCTCAAGCTCCTGGAGCAGCATGGCCGCACCGAGGAGTTCCTCGAGGTCGAGTTCGCCGAGAACACGCGAATCTACGTGCCGGCGTCCTGCATCGAGCTGGTGCAGAAATACGTCGGCGGCACGAAGCTCGCGCCGAAGCTCGCCAAGGTCGGCGGCACGCTCTGGCAGCGGCAGAAGCAGGCGGTCGAGCGCGCCGTGGCTGACATGGCCGCCGACATGCTCCAGCTGCAGGCGCGCCGGGAGAGCCGGCCGGGAGTCGCCTTTCCACCCGACACGCCCTGGCAGCGCAGCTTCGAGGAATCGTTTCCCTACGACGAGACGCCGGACCAGGTCACCGCGATCGCCGCCATCCGGGCGGACCTCGAGCGGCCCCGGCCGATGGACCGGCTGTTGTGCGGCGACGTGGGCTTCGGCAAGACGGAGCTCGCGATGCGGGCCGCATTCAAGGTGGCCGAGGCGGGGGCGCAGGTGGCCGTGCTGGTGCCGACGACGGTGCTCGCGGAGCAGCATCGCCGGACCTTCGCGGCCAGGTTCGCCGAATTCCCCTTCACGATCCGCGCCCTGTCGCGGCTCACCGGGGCGGCGGAGGCGCGGGAGACCCTCGAGGGGCTGGCCCGCGGCACCGTCGACATCGTCATCGGCACGCACCGTCTCGCCCAGGCCGACATCCACTTCGCGAATCTCGGTCTGGTGGTGGTCGACGAGGAGCAGCGGTTCGGCGTCGACGTGAAGGAGAGGCTCAAGGCGCTGCGGGCCAGCGTCGACGTGCTGACGATGACAGCCACGCCGATCCCGCGCACGCTCCACATGGCGATGCTGGGCATCCGCGACATCTCAAACCTCACCACGCCGCCGGCCAACCGGATCGCCGTGGAGACCCGCGTGTCGCGCTGGGACGAGCGGCTCATCCGGCACGCCATCGATCGGGAGCTGGCCCGGGGCGGCCAGGTGTTCTTCGTGCACAACCGGATCCACGACATCCGGAAGGTCGCCCAGCGGCTGTCGCAGATCGTGCCCGAGGCGACGATCGGCATCGCGCACGGCCGGCTGTCGGAGACCGAACTTGAGGACGTGATGCTCTCCTTCGTGGCCGGTCGGGCCGACATCCTCCTGGCCACCACCATCATCGAGAGCGGGCTGGACATTCCGCGGGCCAACACCATCTTCATCGACGAGGCGGACACCTACGGTCTCGCCGACCTGCACCAGTTGCGCGGCCGGGTGGGACGCTCGCATCACCGCGCCTATTGCCACCTGCTCGTCGACGAGACGGCGACGCTGACATCCACGGCCGCGAAGCGGCTCCGTGCGATCCAGGAGTTCTCCAGCATGGGAGCCGGGTTCTCGCTGGCCATGCGCGACCTGGAGATTCGCGGTGCCGGCAATCTGCTGGGCACCCAACAGAGCGGTCACATCGCCACCGTCGGCTACGAACTCTACTGCCGCCTCCTCGAGCAGGCCGTCCGCGGCTTGAAGTCCCTGCCACCCGCGGAGCCTCCGCCGGTGACGGTCGACCTGCCCGGCGATGCCTGGCTGCCGCGGGACTTCATCCCCGACTTCCGGGCCAAGATCGACGTCTATCGGAGGCTGTCGCGGATCACGGCCGAGTCGCAGGCCGACGACCTGGCGGCGGAACTGGCCGATCGCTTCGGCCCCCCGCCCGCGGAGGTTGCGCGGATGCTCGAGTTTGCCCGTATTCGCGCGGCTGCGGCCGCGCACGGCATCGACTCGATTTCGCGGCAGTCCGGCATGCTCGTGATCGGCCATCACGACGTTCGGGCCATGCAGCGGCTCAAGACGGCGTGCGAAACGGTCGGAAAGACGCTCCGCATCGTGGGTGACCGGACGGCCGTCGTCCCGCTCGACGCGCGGATCGCCGACGATCCCGACGGGCTTCTCACGCAGGTGCGGACGCTCTTGCGGCCCCCGCGCGGACGTTCCTATAGTCCCCGCCCCTCGTCGACCGCCGCCCGCGGCTGACGCGGGTCGGCGGTCGTCGCCGTCGACAGGCAGGCTCCGCACCAGCGGCGGCCCGGGCAAAGGACGGTAAAGGACGGTCAAGAGCGATGAGCGACACCTGCGACCGAGCGCAGCGTCATCCGGGCCACCGGTGCGGCCCGGCACGCGCGCTGGTGGTGATCGGCGGGCTGCTGTGCGCCGCGCACGTGCGCGTTGACAGCCGCGCGGCCGCGCAGGATTCCGCCCAACCGACCGTCGGCGCCGCGGCCGACACCCCGACGGCAGCCGCCCGCGGCAGCGTGCCGCTCGGACAGGCGCCGAGCGTCCCCGACCCGCTCGGACGGCCCCTGGGCTGGCCGACCGCCGGAAAGAAGCCCGTCGCCACGGGCAAGGCCCTGGAGAACCACGTGCTCTCGAGCATCAGGGCGATTCCCGGCGGACCGCTCGAGTCGATCACCGTCGAGCCGGCGGCCATTGCCGCCGCCGGGAAGGGGGCAGTCATCCAGGCGGGCTTCGAGGACCAACTGCCGCCGGGCGCGGCGGCGGCCACGACTGGAAGCGTGCAGGTGCTCGAGAACGCCAAGGTCATGGCCCGGGTCGGACCGGAGGTGGTGCTCCAGGGCGATCTGCTCACGCCCACGGCGATGGACTGGCTGGACAAAGTCTCACCGGGACTCACGCCCGAGCAGGTCGCCGACCTGAAGGCCCAGATCTGCCGCCAGGTGATCAAGCCGCACATCGAGTCGCTGATCGTCTACGTCGACGCCTGCCGCACGATTCCACCGGACCGGCTGCCGGAAATCGAAAAGAAGGTCAACGAGGCGTTCGACCAGCAGCAGCTGCCGCGGCTCGTCAAGGACGCGGGCGTGGCGACCGCAGCCGAATACGAGCAGCTCCTGCGGTCGCGCGGGCTGTCGCTCGACAGGATCAGGAAGACGTTCTTCGAACGGGCGCTGGCCCAGCAGTGGATCCAGCAGAAAGTGGTCGACGACGGCGAGATTCCGCACGCCGACATGATCGCCTGGTACCAGAACCACCTCGCCGAATACGAGTTTCCGGCGAAGGCGCGGTTCGAGCAGCTCACCGTGAAGGTGACGGCCGACCGCCCGCGACAGCAGGCCTGGAACTCGCTGGCGGCCATGGGCAACGAGGTCTTCCAGGGCAGGCCATTCGCCGACGTCGCCAAGGCTCGCTCCGAGGGGCCGACGGCGGCCGGCGGCGGCGGCTACGACTGGACGACCAAGGGAAGCCTCGTCTCCAAGGTGGTCGACGACGCCGTCTTCTCGCTGCCCGTGGGCCAGCTGAGCACCATCCTCGACGACGGCACCGCGCTGCACATCGTGCGGGTCATCGAACGCACGGACGCGGGGCGAACGCCCTTCATCGAGGCACAGGTGGGCATTCGCGACAAGCTCCGCGACGAACGGCGCAATCGCGAGATGGACGAATATCTCGCCACCGTCCGCGACCGCACGCCGGTGTGGACGATCTTCGATGACCAGCCCGGCGGCAGCCCGCTGCAGGCCGCGCCGCAGACGGCGGGCCAGCCACGCACGAGACGCTAGAGCGCATCCGGTGTTGCTGGAGCGACGATCCGGCAATCTGGGCGGTGAGGCGAAGGGGGCGGCGAAAGCTTGACCTTGCGTGCGGCCGCCGCGGCCACGGCGCGGAGGCTTTTGCCGCCCTCGAAGCCGGTGCTGCACGTGTCACGGATGCGTTCGAGAACGCGCGAGCCTCCGTGTCGAGGCCGTCGCCGCCGCGTCGATTGCCGACCCGCGACGCGCGGGATAGACTGCGCCGGATCTCGTTCCGCGGCATCCGTCCCGACGTCCCGGAGTATCTCCATGAGTGCCTCCCCGCGCACCTCCGCTTTCCCGGCCGCAGCCCCCGCGGCGCCTCCGGCGGGCGGGCCGCCGTGGCCGGGCACGAAGTCGGCGGGCGCCGTGAAGCTCGACATCGACGGGCGGATGGTCGAGCTTCCGCTGATCGTCGGGACCGAGGGCGAAAAGGCCGTCGACATCGCCAAGCTGCGGGCCACGACCGGCGCGATCACCCTCGACGAGGGTTTCGTCAACACCGGCTCGACGACCAGCGCGATCACCTTTCTCGACGGTGAGCAGGGCATCCTGCGGTACCGGGGCTACCCGATCGAGGTCCTGGCCGAGCGCTGCGACTTCGTCGAAGTGGCCTACCTGCTCATCTACGGGCAGTTGCCCTCGACGGCCGAACTCGACTCGTTCCGCACGTCGCTCTCCCACCACACCATGATCCACGAGGACATGCGGAGCTTCTACAACGGCTTCCCTCGTGACGCCCATCCCATGGCGATCCTGGGGAGCGTGGTGGGGGCGCTGTCCACTTTCTACCAGGACTCGCTCGACGTCCGTGATCCGAGGCAGGTGGAGGTGAGCGTGCACCGCCTGCTGGCCAAGCTCCCCACGATCGCGGCCTACAGCCACAAGAAATCGATCGGCCAGCCGTTGATCTATCCCCGCAACGACCTGTCGTACTGCGAGAACTTCCTGCAGATGATGTTCGCGGTACCGTGCGAGGAGTACCACTGCGATCCCGACTTCGCCGACGCGCTCGACATGCTCCTGATCGTGCATGCCGACCACGAGCAGAACTGCTCCACGTCCACGGTGCGGATGGTCGGTTCGAGCGACGCCAACCTGTTCGCCAGCATTTCCGCGGGCATCTCCGCCCTCTGGGGCCCCCTGCACGGCGGCGCCAATCAGGCCTGCGTCGAGATGCTCGAACGGATCGGAGCCGACGGCGGCAACGTGAAGAAGTACGTCGATCTCGCCAAAAAGAAGGATTCCGGCTTCCGCCTGATGGGCTTCGGGCACCGGGTCTACAAGAACTACGACCCGCGGGCGAAGCTCATCAAGGCCACCTGCGACAAGCTGCTCTCCAAGCTCTCGCTCAAGGACCCCATCTTCGACATCGCGCAGCAGTTGGAGGAGGTGGCGCTCGCCGACGAATACTTCATCGAGCGGAAGCTCTACCCGAACGTCGACTTCTACTCGGGCGTGATCTACCGGGCCATGGGCATTCCGGTGCAGATGTTCACGGTGCTCTTCGCGATGGGCCGGCTGCCGGGCTGGATCGCGCACTGGATCGAGATGCACCACTCCCCCACGAAGAAGATCTGTCGGCCGCGGCAGGTCTACACGGGGGAGACGATTCGCGACTTCGTGCCGATCACGAAGCGCGGTTGACATCGACCCGCCCGGCCGACGGCGTCACGCCTTCCGTTTGCCGCGAAAGAACTCGCTCAGGATGCTGCCGCACTCGTCCGCCAGGACGTGTCCCGTGTGTTCGACCCGGTGGTTGAGCCGAGGATCCTCGAACAGCCGGTAGAGCGACTCCACGGCACCGGCTTTCGGATCTGCCGCGCCCCACACCACGAGCGGCACTCGCGCCTGGAGGATCGCGCCTGCGCACATCGGACACGGCTCGAGCGTGACGTAGAGCGTGCAGCCCTCCAGTCGCCACGACCCCAGCGCGGCCGCGGCCTGCGTGAGGGCGATCATTTCCGCATGCGCCGTCGGATCGGCCAGTTGCTCGCGCTGGTTGTGGGCGCTGGCCACGACCCTGCCGGACGCGACGACGACCGCCCCCACCGGCACCTCGTCCTCGGCGGCCGCCGCCCGCGCCTCCTCCAGGGCCAGCCGCATCCACCGCAGGTGCGGCTGGCCTCCGGCGAGCCCGTTGACCGACACCCCATGACGGCAGGCGTCGATCAGATCCTCGAGCGATCCGTCGTCGGGAGGCGGTTGTTCGTCGGAGGGCATCGCGGCCATTCCAGGGCAGAGGCTGGCGTCGGCGTGGACGCCGCTTGACGCACTCTACGCGGGCATGCACCGTCGCCGCAAACGTCCGAAAACCGCCCTGCTTGGGACGAATGCGGCCGTCGGGTACGATCTGTCGGTCGTCCTCGTCATACCCCCGCCCGGCCCCACCACGGGAACGCCTCATGGACCCCACGCTCCTGCTGCTCCGCTGGGCTCATGTCCTCGCCGCCATCGTCGCCATGGGGGGGCTGGTGTTCGCGAGATTCGCCCTCGTGCCGGCGCTTTCGGAGCTGGACCAGGACGCCCGGGACCGCGTCCACGAGGCCATCCGCCGTCGCTGGCTGCCCTGGGTGATCGGAGCCATCACGGTGCTGCTGGCCAGCGGTCTGGCCAACTTCCTGCTCTTCAACGCCCGCGTGCGTTCGGAGGAATGGGCGGAGGGCATGTGGATGCGCCAGCACAGCTACCACGCTCTCTTCGGCGCCAAGTTTCTGCTGGCCATGGTGGCGTTTTACTTCGCCAGCGCGCTGGTCGGCCGCGGACGCGGCACGCAGTGGGTGCGGGACGACCGAGCGAAGTGGCTCTCCCTCACGCTGGGGCTCTCCCTGGCGATCGTGATGCTGTCGGGCTGGATGCGGCAGCTGCACACGGGACCCAACGTGCAGCCGCATGGAGTCCGCCTGGAGGGATTCGGTGGCGACGACGGCTCCGGAGCGGGGCAGTCGGCCGAAGAGCGCTACAGGGATGGCAGCGCCGGCGCCCGCTTCCGAGAGACGGCCGCCGACGCGCCGGCCGCCGACGGCGCGAGCCCGTCACCGGCTCAGGCCGCGGCCCCGGACACCACGCCGGCCCCCTGACCCGCCGCGTGAACATCTTCCAGACCGGCCGTTCTCGGCGGCCGGAGGATCGACGATGGACAAGAAGGACAAAAAACGGCTCGATGTCCTGCAGCAGAAGATCGGCAAGCTGCAGCAGCTCCTCGCGGCCGCGAAGAAGCAGCCCGACGATCCCGCGGACGTGCCCCGGCTGGAGAAGGAGCTTGCGTCAGCCCACGCTGAGCTGGCGCAGCTCAAGAAGGGCTGATTCCCGCACCGGAATCTCGCGGCGAACGCGGACATCGGCGGCCCCACGCGGGTCTGGCAGAGATGCCGTCGCTCCCGGCCCGCGGCCGGCCGTCCCGATCCCTGACTCGATCCAACGCCCGGCCGAGCGCCGGTGCCAGCAGCGGACCCGCCATGGCTGAACGAGGATTCTTCGCACGCCTGTTCGGCGGCAAGCCCCGAGTCGATCTCTGGCGGCGCTATGAGCGGCTGCGCGAGGGCGTGGCGGGCACGATGTCGCAGTTCTACAAGGTTCGCGACCTGAAGACCGGCGGCGTGCTCGGGCTGAAGATCATCGACGCCAAGAAGCGCGACGCCGTCGAGCACCGCTACCGCGGGCTCGACAAGCCCTCCGAGGGCGAAATCGGCGGACTCATCAGCGGGCCGAACATCGCCAAGACGCTCGAGTGGGGCACGTCGACGACCGGCGAGTCCTTCATCATCATGGAGTTCATCGAAGGCACGCTGCTCCACACGATCCTCTCGGCGGGCACGCCGCTGCCGCCGCCGCAGCGGCTCGACATCGTCCGGCAGGCCGCCGGGGCGATCGCCACGGTGCACAAGGCGGGCTTCATCCACCGCGACATCTGCCCGCGCAACTTCATGCTGCAGCAGGACGGCCGGCTGATGCTCTTCGACTTCGGCCTGACCGTGCCCGACAAGCCGGCGTTTCTCCAGCCCGGCAACAGGATCGGGACGCCGGCCTACATGGCCCCCGAAGTCGTCCGCAGATACCGCTTCGACAAGCGGATCGACATCTTCTCCTTCGGCGTCACGGCGTTCGAATGCTGCACGCTCGACATGCCGTGGCCGCGGGCCCCCGGTGGCCGGGCGGCCCTGCGGCATGATTCCCCGCCCCGTGACATCCGGGATTTCTGGCCCGACGTGCCCCCGCCGCTGGCCACTGCGATCATGTCCTGCATCGCGGCCTCACCGGACTCGCGACCGGCGACGCTCGAAAAGTTTCTGAGCCAGATCGCCTCGGTCAAGCTGTGACGTGCCGCGGCCGCGCGGCCGGGACGACGTCGGCGGCTGAGGCGATTGACGCCGACAAAACCGGAGGGCCACCCGTCCGGCACGCGCGAGGGCTTGAAGCGGCGCCGGCCGGTTCCTACCCTGTGGATCGGTGTCGGCCGGCCTCGTCCGGCACACCCGGCCCGGCTATCCCCAGCTTCCCCGCAGGACCCGCCTCCCATGACCATGGACAAGAGTCTCCGCGTTCGCAAAGGATCCTCCAGCGCCCGAGGAGTGCTGTCCCGCGGCGAACGGATCCTGAAACTGAAGGAGCAGGAGCGTTGGGCCGAGGGCCGCAGCCCGCTGGGACTTCCCAAGGTCCGTGTCACCAAGACTGCGGTCAAGAAAAAGAAGAAGGCCAAGGAAGAGGGTGACGCGGCGGCCGACGGCAAGGCGGCTGGCGGTGCCGCCAAGAAGAAGTAGGCTTCGCCACGCTCGCCCCGGGTCGATGGGCGCGACTGCTCAGGCTACGCCGGCGGCCGTCGCCGCAGCCTGACCCGACGCGATCACCTGCGGAATCCCCACGCCCTCGTAGGCGGCGCCCGCCAGGGCCAGCCCCCGGTCCGCAGCGACCAGCGAGCGGATGCGCGCCACCCTGTCCATGTGCCCGACGGTGTACTGCGGCATGGCTCCATGCCACCTGTCGATCTGCACGAGCAGCGGCGGCCCAGTGACGCCCAGCACATCGCGCAGGTCGGACGTGACGATCCGCACCAGGCCGTCGTCATCCATGTCCGTCGCCTCCGGATCGAGGGCGCCGCCCACGAACGTCCTGAGGAGCACCGCGCCCGGCGGGGCGCGGCCCGGGAATTTCGCGCTCGAGAAGCTCACTGCCAGGATCCGTCTTCCCTCGCCGCGCGGGATCACGAGGCCGGCGGCGTCGAGCGGATGCGCGACGTCGCGCCGCGCGAAGCCGAGCGACACGACGGCCGAACCCGCGTATTCGATGCCGCCGAGCTCCGCGGCGAGCCGCGGATTGCAGCCGCGGACGAGCGTCGCGGCGACGGGCGCCGGCGTCGCCAGGATCACGGCGTCCGCGGTGACGGCAGTCGCCGCCGCCCCGTCGGTGTCGCGCAGTTCCACGCGCCAGCGGCCGTCGGGACATCGGGTCACGGCCGCCGCAGCCGCCCGGATCCGCCGGAGCCCGGCGGCATCCAGTCGCTCCGCCAGCCGACGCGGCAGGGTCTCCATCCCGCCGGCGAGCGTCAGGAACTGTCCGTAGCGGGCTCCCACGGCGGTCCCTCCGACGGCCGCGGCCCTCAGCCGCCGTCGCTCGCCGGACCACAGGCTGCCATCGCGGAGTTCCATGGCGAAGAACTCGGGGCAGGCCGCCGCCATGCTCAGCCGCGCCGGGTCGGCGGTCCAGATGCCCGCAGCCAGAGGCTGGACGAGCCGCTCGAACGCCTCGCGGCCCAGCCTGCGGACCGCGAACTCCTCGAGCGATTCATCGGTGACGTCGCGCCGTCGCGCCGGAACGAACCGTTCGGCGACGACCCGCAGCCTTCCCGGCACCGACAACAGCGGCGACGACAGGACGCCGCGGAGCGCCCCGGGCGCGAGCAGCCGGAAGCCGGCGGGCACCGGCTCGGGGCGGCCATCCTTGAGCACGAGCGCCCGGCGGACCGCGGGATCGACTCCGATCAGCTCGTCGGCGAGGCCGAGTCGCCCGGCGAGGTCGACGCCCTCCGGCCGGGCCGCCAGGAAGCTGTCCGCGGAACGCTCGACGAGCCAGCCGTCCCGCCGGCATGTCGACACGATTCCGCCGGGCCTGCCGGAGGGATCGATCAGCGTGACTGACACGTCGGTCCGCTGCAGGAGTGATTCCGCGGCGGCGAGTCCCGCCAGACCTTCACCGACGACGATCACGTGCCGCGACCCTGGCTGTCTCATGGCTTCCAGCATGATCTCACGGTGACGGCGAAGGAAGGGGGGCGAGACGCTGGGGAGCCGGGGAGGGGCGGGAAGCCGCGCGAAGGTGGGCATGCCGAAACGTGGCCGCCGATTTGGTCTGGACCGGGTGGCTTGCGAAGCCTAGCTTCCCCCCGCTCCCGATCCCCGGGGCGGTTCGTCACCAAGGAGGGTTCTTTCGTGGTCACGCAGTGGTGCCTGCCTCTTTCGCTCTCCCGACCCCTGCTCTGCGCGGCGACGGCTGCCGCCCTCGCGGCCGCGGCGCACGGGCAGAACACCGAGCCTGCCGCTCCGGGAGAAGCCTCCCGGCCGCAGCCGCCCCGCGCGATGATGCGGCTGCCTCGCTGGATCGAGTCGATCGGCGAGCCGAGCGTCCCGGCCAAGTCCGGGCAGCCGGCGGCCCTGCCTCGGGCCCGCGGCGAAGCCGCCGGCGCGACGCCGCTGGCGATCACGAAGCAAGAGTCGACGGAAGCGACACCCCGGCTCCAGGTCGGGGCACAGGACCCGCGGACCGTCGAGCCCGCGTTCCGGGCCGAGGTCAAGCCTGCTCCGGCCCTGCTGCAGACGGCCCCCGCGGCCCGGCAGCCGACCGCCCGGCTCACCGCCGAATGGACCGAACCGGCGTCGACGACGGCCGCGAAATCCACGATCACGACGGTCGCCGACAAGGAGAAGGCGACCACCAAGACGGCCACTGCGCCCGCGCAGGGGAGCCTCAAGCGTTGGTTCAGCGAGCGTGTCGCCGGGCTGCCGAAGCCGGCGACGTCACCGGCTGCGACCGAGCAGGCCAAGGCTCCCGCCACGAAGACGGAGCCCGCGGAGGACTCCGCGGCGGAACGTGAAAACGAGTCACCCACGGAGTCCGTGGTCGAGACCATCGCCGACAGGCCAACGGTGACGGCACCCGTCGCCGCTCCCCCGGACGAGACCCCGACCCTGTCGATAGACGCGGCCAGTTTCCGCGGAGCGCATCCCGGCAAGACCACCCGCGAGGAGCTGCTGGCCGGCTGGGGCGAAGGCGAGCCGTTCACCCGCGAGGATGGCAGCCGTGGCCTGTTCTGGAAGATCGAGCCGTTCGAGCGGGTCGAGGTCACGCTCGAGGGTGACGTCGTCACCGCCGTGCGGATCAAGCTCGCCGAGCCCGTCGCAGTGGGCGAGCTGGCCAAGCAGCTGGAGATCGCCGACCTGCGGACGGTGTCGATCCTCGACGAGCAGGGGGTGTCCATCGGCGAAGTCTTCCCCGAGCGGGGCGTGATCTTCAGCGTGAAGCCCGGCACCCAGTCGGCGACAGCGGTCATGATCGAGCCGCTGGACCCGGAGTCGTTCGTACTGCGGGCGGAGGGCGAGATGGATTCCAGCAGCGCCTACGCCATGGCCGACCTGCAGTACGCCATCGAGATCGATCCCAAGCACCTGCGGGCCCATCGGCTCCTGATGGTGCTCATGTGCGAGCAGGGCAAATGGCAGCAGGCCCTGCAGCTCGCCGAGGCCGCCGGACAGATCGACTCCACCGACGTGTGGACGAAGCTGAAGCACGCCGGCATCCTGCTCACGCTCGATCGCACCGCCGAAGCGCGGGCGATGGTGGAGTCGGTCAAGGCGACGTCCAACGTTCCGCCACTGGTCACGGCGCAGGCCGACCGTCTCCTGGGCCGGATCGAGATGACGACCGACACGCCCGACTACCAGCGGGCCGTGGAGCACTTCTCCGAGTCGATCCGCCGGTCGTCGGCGCTGCTCTCCAAGCAGTCGCCCGCGCTGCAGCAGGCCGCCCGCGAGATCATGCTCGACGCCCATCTGGGCACCGCCCTGGCGATCGCCCGCGGCACCTGGCAGCAGAAGAGCCGCGTGATCCCCAAGTGGATGGCCCGCAGCGAGGCCGTCGTGACGGAGTGCAAGGGCGACGACGCGGTCCGTCAGACGCTCGAGCTCCAGCTCTGCCGCGGGGCGCTCGCGGTGGCCGCCGGCTCGGCGGACTCGCTCGAGCCGCTGCCGTGGGTGAAGCGGCTCCTCGAGCTCCGCGACCGCATGGGCGAATCGGTCAAGGATCCCTGGCGGCGCCGGCAGATCGACTGGGAGACGGGCCTCGGCCTGCTCGACGCGCTCGCCGCCGCCCAGCTGCGCGGCGACGCCGCCGACATGCTGGACAACGCCACGCTCACCGCGGCCTACCTCGACAAGGGCGGCGAGCATCGCGAGCTGACCGACAAGGAGCGGAAGCAGGCGGGCGACCTCCACTTCCGCATCGGCATCATGTACAGCCTGCAACGGGGGGATCACGCCACCGCGGTCACGTGGTTCGACCGCGTGATCCCCATGTGGGACGACAACCCGCGGATGCAGACCGACCGGGAGGCCGGCCAACTGGGCGAATCCTACGTCAGCATGGCGATCTCCTACTGGCAGGTGAACCGGCGCGAGGACGCCATGGCGCTGAGCCGTCGAGGCGTCGACCTGATGGTGGCCGCCGTCGACGCCAAGCACCTCGAGGAGCGGGCGCTGGCCGTCGCCTACGGCAACCTGTCGACGATGTACGCCGAGGAGGGGGACGAGGCGAAGTCGCAGACATACGCCGAGATGGCCAGCCGCGCCGAGGCCTCGGGGGCGAAGCTGCGGTAGCGGGCCGGCCGTCGCGGGGCCGCCCCCGCGCCGGGAGGCCGACTACAGCAGGCTCTCGAGCAGCAGCCGCATCTTTCGCAGCTCGGCCACCTGGTCGACGCCTTCGATCGGCGGCATGTGGGCGCACAGCGCCCGCTTGTAGCCCACCCGCTGCAGCTGCTGCACGAGCTTGCCGTATTCCACGCTCCCTTGCCCGATCCGCACCTGGAAGACGTCGGGCTTCGTGTCGCGCAGATGCACGTGGCAGACGTATTTCAGGATCGGCTCCCAGGTCGCGACCTTCTTGTGGCCGAAGATGAAGTGGCTCGGGTCGAGGGTCACGCCGAGCCCCGGGACGTTGCGGCACAGTGACGCGGTCGTCTCCGCATCCTGCGTCATCCGGCCGGAGGTGGTCTTCACCCCCACCACCACGCCGAGGCCCGCCGCGATCGCCACCATCCTGCGCAGCCGCTCGATCTCGCCGTTGAACGGCGTGCCCAGTTCCGAGGCGTCGACCACGATGGTCACCACCGCGAGCGACTTCGCGAGCCTGCAGCAGGCCGTGAATCGGTCGTAGAGCTCCGGCGTCTCGGGCGACGAGAACGACACGGCGACGGGCCGCAGCCGCTGCAGGTCGCTGCAGGCGCCGACCGCGGCCTCCGGATCGGCCGCGACGGCCCCGGGCTCCAGGTGCGGACCGCCTTCGTGGACGTCGAGTTCGACGGCCGTGAACTCGAGCTCCGCGAGCCGCTCCATCGCCTTCGCCAGCGGCAGTTCTGGAAAACACTCGGTGCTGACACAGACGAACACTTCGTCACGCTCCTCTCGATCGAACCTCGGTCGCGCCGCCGCGACGGCGTCAAAGGTAACGATCCACGCGAAAAACTGCCAACTTTCGTCCGGTGCCGACGTGCCGCGACGGCGCTTGGATCGTCTAGAATAGAGATCTTCTCGGCGGGTCCCGTCAGCCGAACTCGCCACACCCAGGGAGTCTCTCCATGTCGATCGAGTCCCCGCTGCCGACGACGCGCGTGATCCTGGAGCAGGGAGGCGGCCGGGGCCGCTGGGGCGGCCGGCTCGCCTGGACGATCGCCGGCATCTCGCTGCTGGTGGCGCTGGGAAGCGTCGCCGCCAACGCCCGCTACTTCCAGCAGGACTCGCGGCTGCTCGAGCACCATCACTCCCTCTCCCGCACGGCGCCGGCCAAGGTGGCGATCGTCGACGTCGCCGGCGCGATCCTCGGCGGCAGCGGCTTCGCCCGGGCGCAGCTCGACCGGATCAAGGAGGACGCGTCGGTGCGGGCGGTCGTGCTGCGGGTCGACTCGCCCGGCGGCACGGTCAGTGGCAGCGACGAACTGCACTACCGCCTCGCGGCGATCGCGCGGGAACGCGACCTGCCGGTGGTGGTGAGCATGGGGGGCATCGCCGCCAGCGGCGGCTACTACGTGGCCATGGCCAACGGCGGTCGCGACGACGTCATCTTCGCGGAGCCGTCGACGCTCACGGGATCGATCGGCGTGATCATTCCGCACTTCGACGTCTCGAAGCTGCTCAAGCGGTTCGACATCGAGGACGACTCGATCGCCAGCGGGCCGCTGAAGCAGATGCTCAGTCCCACCAAGGAGCGCGGGCCCGAGCTCGCAGAGCGGGAACGCGCCATCCTGCAGGCGCTGGTCGACGAGATGTTCGGCCGGTTCAAGGAGATCGTGAAACAGGGTCGCCCCAAGCTCGACGACGCCGCGCTGGCGCGGGTGGCGACCGGGCAGATCTTCACCGCACAGCAGGCCCTCGACGCCGGCCTCGTCGACCGCATCGGCTTCCTCGAGGATGCCGTGAACCGGGCCGTGGAGTTGGCGGGGCTCACGGCCACCACCGCCAGGGTCGTCCGCTACTCCAGACCCCGCGGATTCCTGCAGGAGCTCGTCGACGGGGGCATCTCGGCCCAGAGCCGCGGGCCAGGACTCGCCGCGTCGCTGGAGGCGTTCGCCGACTGGACGACGCCGCGGGCCTGGTATCTGTGCAGCTGGTGGCCGGCGCTCGTGACGAGCCGGTAGCGGCGGAGCCCGCGGCCCGCCCGCCGTCGCCGCCGATCAGTCCCCGTCGTGGTGCGCGATGGCGCGGCCTAGAGCCGCCAGTGCAGCGTGGTCGTCGCCCGTCAGTCGGCGGCCGCCGCCGCCGGCCAGTGCGAGGCGGCACCAGCAGTCGGCGGCCGCCAGGCCCGCGTCGTCTCCGGCAGCGTCGGCGTGCTGCGCCACCACGAGCACGCTCGTTGCCGCGCGGATCTCGGCCGAGATCGCCGCCGCCAACAGCTGCCGATCGGCGAGCCCCCGGCCCAGTCGACGGATCGCGCGGTCGAGCCGCACAGCCGCCGCGTCCAGCAGCCGCCGGGCCGCCGCGGTGTGGCCGCGCAGGCGGCGGTCGAGCACGTCGCGATCGCCGGGAGCGACTCGCCGGGCGAGCGTCCCCGCCCGCCACGCCAGCCACGCGGCGGCCTTCGGGAGCGGTCCGGCCGCGCCCGCCGCCGGATGATGCCTGCAGAGCCCCTTGAGCAGCGCCAGGCCCAAGAGGTCGCTCTCCCCCTCGTAGACGGTGACGGCGAAATGGTCGTGGAACGAGTCTCCCAGCGGATGCCCGACCAGGAACGCGCGGCCGCCATGGACTCCGAGCGCGTCGATCGCCGCCGCCCGCACGCACTCGCTGGCGACGACCTTGGCCACGATCGCCTCCAGCTCGCCCGACTGTCCGGCGTCGATCGCCGCGGCGGCCCACGAGGCCAGCGCGTCGCACGCCGCGATGCCCGCTGCGATCCGCGCCAGCCTGCCTTGGACGAGCTCGCGCGACGCGATCGGCTCGCCCCAGGTGCGCCGCGCCGCGGCATGGTCCCGCGCCTGCCGCAGCAGCAGCCGCAGCGTGCCGGCGGCCTGGGCGGCGAGCGTGACCCGGCCGCGGTTCAGACCGTGCCAGACGATCGGCATGCCGTCCTTCGCACCGGCCGGGGGCGCGAGCACGTCGGCCTCGTCCACCGCGAACCGCGTGAACTCGAGCGCAGCGTTGTGGGCATGCCTGAGAGGATGCAGCGCGTAATGCCGCAGGCGGAAGCTGGGGGTGTCGGCGTCGGGAAGCCGCACGATCGCCACGGCCGGACGTCCCTCCAGCAGCGCCAGCAGCTTGACGGCCCGACCGTGGGCCGCGCCGGTGATGAACATCTTCGTGCCGGACAGGAGCAGCCGGCCGTCGTGCCGCTCGAGCCGCGCGCGGATCGCGTGCAGGTCGCAGCCGGCCTGCGGTTCGGTCGCGCCGAAGACGGAGAGCGGCCGGCCCCGGGCCAGCGCGGGCAGATGCCGCCGCCGCTGTTCCTCGGTGCCGAATGCCGTCAGCGCCGACACGGCCCCGATGCTCGAGTGCACGGCGAGCATGCCGGCGGCGGTCGGCGCGACGGTCGCGAGCCGGGTGACGGCGCGGACGAGCTCCTGCAGCGAGCAGCCGCCGCCCCCAAACCGCTCCGGAACGAAGAGCCCCCACAGCCCGGTGGCGGCGATCGCCTCCTCGGCGTGACGCGAGAATTTGCCCGCCGGCCTGCCGGGGGCGTCGTCCAACGGCGCGGGCTCGAATCCGCCCGTCGGCGTCGGCTCGTACAGCGATCCCTCCGACCGCAGCTCGGCGACCACGCGCTCGGCCCGGTCGACGACGGCCGCAACGCCATCGGAGACGGGGGCCGCCGCGGCGCAACCCGCCCCCGAACCGCCGGGCGCGCCTCCGCCCCAGACCGCGGCCTGGAGCCAGCCGACGGACGGGCGGCCGCCGGGCTCGTCTCCGCGGCGCGGCGCCGCCGCGGCCGCCACCACGGCCACCCACCGCGGCGGCCGCTCCGCCGCCGCGGCGGCGATCTGCGCCGCGAAGTGGTCCGCGATCGCCGGCCGTTTCAGCTTGAGCGACGTCGTGGCCTCGCCGTGGTCCTCGTCGAAAGGCCGGCCGACGAGGAACGCCCGCTGGACCCGCCAGGCACGCGGCAGTCTCCGCTGTCGCCGCGCGAGCCGCCGCGCGAGCCACCGTGCCACCCGCGGATCCGTGCACGCGGCCCGCCGGCTCCACACCCGCACCCCCATGCGGCGGATCGCCGCCCGCAGCTCGGCGGGCTCCGGCACGACCAGCGCCAGCGGCGCACCGAGGCCGCGGCCGACGACGCAGACCTGCGCCACCGCCGGATCCTCCGCGAGCGCCGCCTCCACCGCCGCCGGCGGCACCTTCGCGCCGCTGGCGAGCACGAGCGTGTCGACGAGCCTGCCGGTGATCCGCACATGGCCGTCGTCGTCGATGGTCGCGACGTCGCCGGTCTCGAGCCAGCCTTCGGGCGGCGGCTGGCCCGGGCTGAGGTCCCTCGTCGCCTCGACGGTGACGCCGCCGGTGGCCATGTCGCCATCGATGACGCCCAGCGCCCGGCCCGGCGTGCGGACGAGCAGTTGTCCGAGCGACTCCGGCCGGTCGTCGAGCCTCACGTCCACGCCGGGAAGTGGCGGGCCGACCGTGCCGGGCCGCGCGGACCGCGGCGTCGACACGGTGACGATCGGCCCCGCCTCCGCGAGACCGTAGCCCTCGACGAGCGGCACGCCGCGGCCGGCGAACGCCGCGGCGGTTCGTTCGCGCAGCGGAGCACCCCCGGAAATGCAGACGCGCACGCGTCCCCCGAGCGCCGCCGGCAGGTCGGCGATGAGTCCCGTGGCCGCGGCCCGCTCGAGCCGCTCGAAGAACGCCGGCACCCCCAGCACCACGGTGGGCGGCAGCACCCGGCAGGCGTCGAGTGTGCGGCGCCGGTCGGTCACGACGTTGAGACAGGCCCCCCGCACCAGCGCGGTCACCAGATCGCCGGTGCGGGCCAGTGAATGGCTCATCGGCAGCCACGACAGCCGCACGTCGCGCGGGTCGTCGAGGAAGGCCTGGGCGGCGGCCGTCGCATTGGCGACGATCGCCCGCTGCGAGTGGAGCACGCCCCTGGGCCGGCCGGTCGTACCCGACGAGAGCAGGATCGTGCTGCAGGCGTCGGGATCGCACGCGTCGACCAGCCGCGCGACCTCCGCCCGCAGCCCCACGACGTCGTCGAGCCGGCGTTGCCAGGCGCGACCGCGCAGGATGCCGCCGGGCCAGGGACGCCCGCGCGACGGCGGCCCGTCGCCGATCCCCTCCCGCAGGTCGATCCGCAGCGAAGGCCCGTCAGCCATGTCCGTCGGCCACGCCGAGGCCGGGCCCGCCGGACCCGAAAGGACGATGCCCCGGGCCGCGAGCCAGGAGAGCTGCGCAGCCTGCTCGGCGCGGCTCGCCCCGGCGTGGAGCGGCACGTGCACCACTCCCGAGAGCAGGCAGGCCAGGTCGACCACGATCCAGTCGGGGCCGTGCGGCCCGAGGTGCGCGAGGCGGTCGCCGCGTCGCAGGCCCGCCGCGGCGAGTTCGGACGCGACGTCGACCACAGCCGCGACGATCTCCCCCCACGTCCACGTCGCACCACCGGCGAGCGCGTCGCAGATCGCGGCGCCGTCCCGCGACGCGTCGAGCCGCGCGAGCAGCAGCTCGGCCGCCGAGGCCGCGGGAGGCCGGCCTGCGTCGGGCACGACGGGTGTGTCTGCGACGAGCATCTGCCCCCTCATTCGATGCGTTCGAAGAGAATCGCGATGCCCTGCCCGAGTCCGATGCACATGGTCGCCAGCCCGAGCGTCGCGCCGGAGTCGACCATGGCGTGCAGCAGCGTGGTGGCGATGCGGGCGCCGCTGGCCCCGAGGGGATGGCCGATCGCCAGGCCGCCGCCGCGGACGTTCACCCTGGCGGGGTCGAGCCCCAGCGCGTCGATGCAGTGGATCGCCTGTGCCGCGAAGGCCTCGTTGAGCTCGACGAGATCGATGTCGCCGATGCTCACGCCGGTGCGGTCGAGCAGCTTTCGCGTGGCGGCCACCGGCCCGGTGCCCATCGCCGCGGGCGGCACGCCGACCACGGCGCCGGCCACCACCCGGGCCAGCGGCTCGATTCCCTGCCGCCGCGCCTCGGCCAGCGACATGACGACCAGCGCCGCCGCACCATCGCTCAAGGGCGCGCTCGTGGCGGCCGTGATCGTGCCGATCTTCGGCAGGAAGACCGGCTCGAGCGCCGCGAGCTGATCGGCCGTCGTATCGCGGCGGATCCCCTGGTCGTGAACCACCTCCGTGACGGCGCCGCTCTCGTCATGCCCGAGCACGCCCACGATCTCGGCGGCGAAGAGGCCGCCGTCGGCGGCCCGCGCCGCGCGGGCGTGGCTCTCCAAGGCGAAGGCCTCCTGCCGGCGGCGGGAGATGCCGTGCGCGGCCGCGAGCTGCTCCGCCGTCAGGCCCATCGAGAGCATGCCGCGGCTCGACCGGGCGAAGACCCGCGGGTGGACGTCGACGGCGGCGTCCATCGGCAGGTGGTGCATGTGCTCCACGCCCCCGACCACCTGCACGTTCTCGGCGCCCGCCGCGATCGCGTGGCAGGCCTGCGCGAGCGCCTGCAGCGACGAACCGCAGAGCCGATTGACCGTCGTGCCCGCCACGGCGAGCGGCAGGTCGGCCAGCAACGCGACGCACCGCGCCACGTTGCCCCCGAGCTCGCCCCGCTGCTGCGTGGCCCCGAGCACGACGTCCTCGATCGTGGCGGGATCGACGCCGCTGCGGTCGACGACCGCCCGCACGACCGTCGCGGCCAGTTCGTCGCCGCGCACCCTCCGAAACGCGCCCCGCTCCGCATGCGCGCGGCCGATCGCCGTGCGGCAGCAGGCCACCACCACCGGCGTGGCATCGGGCGCGGGGCGGGGTGGACGTGGCATGGACGCGTTCCTCGGGCCGATGGTCAGGGGGTGAACGGCCGGCCCGTGCGGGCCAGCGCGAGCAGGCTGGGCGTGGGATGCATGCGGACGCCGAGGTCGGCGAGCGGCTCGAGCCGGCGGACCACCTCCGCCGCGCCGAGCGAGTCTCCCCAGGCCAGCAGCCCGCCGCGAAACGGCGGGAAGCCGAGGGCGTGGATCACGGCCAGGTCGATGTCGCGGCCGTCGCGGACGATCCCCTCGTCGAGCGCCCGCAGCGCCTCGAGGAGCATCGGCAGCAGCAGCCGGTCCGCGATCACCGCGTCGGTGGTCTCCCGGGCAGGCAGCCGATAGGGCTGGATCAGCGCCGCGACGCCGTCGTCGGCCCGCTCGATGCGGGCCCGCTGCCCGCCGTCGGGCCGGTAGCGGTAGAAGCCGGCGCCGCTCTTGCGGCCGAGCCGGCCCGACTTGACCAGCGCCGGGATCAGGGGCGAGGCCTCGATCCGGTCGCCGTAGGCGTCGCTCAGCACGAGCCCCGCGTAGAACGCGGTGTCGAGCCCGATCATGTCGTACAGCTCCAGCGGCCCCATCGGCATGCCGAAGCCGCGGGCGACCCTGTCGATCCGCTGCTGGTCGATCCCCGCGCGGAGCATCTCCACGGCTTCGTGCAGGTACGGCATCAGCACCCGGTTGACGAGGAAGCCGGGGCTGTCCCGGACCACGATCGGGCACTTGCCCAGCCGCTTCACGTGGGCGACGGCGGACGCCACCGTGACGTCCGACGTGGCCGGGCCGCGGACCACCTCCACGAGCGTCATCCGCCGCACGGGGTTGAAGAAGTGGATGCCGCAGAACCGCGTCGGGTCGCGGAGCGATTCGGCCAGCTTCGCGATCGGATTGGTCGAGGTGTTGGTGGCGATCAGCGTCTCGGGCCCGACGGTCGCCTCGATCTCCGCGAGCACCTGCCGCTTGACGTCGGCCCGCTCGAGCACGCTCTCGACGACGAGATCGGCGGCGGCGATCGCGGCCATCCGGGTGCAGGTGTGCAGCCTGCCGGCGAGCGCCAGCGAGCGGACCGGGTCGGCCCGCCTCGTGGCGCGGTCCCAGGCCGCCTCGTCGAGAATGGTCGTCACGCTGCCCGCCAGGGCGTCGGCCTGCACGTCGACGAGCGTCACGTCGAAGCCGGCCCGCAGATGGCTGGCGACGATACCGGCGCCCATGATGCCGGCGCCGATCACCGCGGGCCGCGCTCGCGGCGCCGGCTCCGCGGACGGCCGCGCGCCCGCCGACGCTCCCGGGCTGCCGCCCGCCGACTCGTCGAGGCCGCTGTCGTGCCGATTCCGCTCGCCCAGCCGGAAGACGCGAATCAACTGCCGAGACACCGGCGTGGCGGCAAGCGCGGCGAAGGCGGCGGACTCAAGCCGCGCGGCCTCATCCGCGCCGACGCCGATGCCGTCGAGCACCGTCTGCAGGATCGCCGGCGGCGCGGGGTAGTGGCCGCCGCTGCGGCCCAGGATCACGGCTGCCGACGTCGCCGCGAGGAAGTCGCGCTCCGCGGAGGCCAGGTGGACCGGAGCCGACCGCCGGCGCCGGGCCTCGAGGTGGCTGCCCCGCGCTGCGGCCGCCAGCGCCAGCCGACGGGCCGACTCCAGGGCGACGGCCGCGGGAACGCACGCGTCGACCAGTCCGAGCCGCTGCGCCGCGCGTCCGTCGACGGCTTCACCCGAAGCCAGCAGCTCCACCGCGGGGCCGGGGCCGATCAGCCGCGGCAGCCGGACCGTGCCTCCCCAGCCAGGCAGCAGTCCGAGCTTCACTTCCGGGAATCCCAGCAGCGTGTGCGGGGCGTCGCTGGCGACGCGACAGTCACAGGCGAGCGCCAGCTCGAGGCCGCCGCCCAGACAGGCGCCGTCGATGACCGCGACGCTCGGCCACGGCCTGCTCGACAGCCGCCCGAAGGCCGCGCGGCCCGCGTCGCACAGCCGCTCGACGTCGGCGCGGCCGACCGCATGCAGCCGCTCGAGCCGGTCCATGTCGGCCCCGGCGAAGAACGAACCGGGCCGACCCGACCGCACGATCACCGCCGCGGGCGACGGCCCCGCGTCGAGCTCGTCGATGGCCCACGACAGGTCCGCGAACACCTCCTGCCCCAGGACGTTCTGGGAACGTCCGGGCACCGAGAACGTCAGCACGACCAGGCCGTCCGCGTCGCGCTCGACCGAGAGCGTGCGGGAGTTTTCGGCGGAATGACGCTGCATGCCGGGCATAGGTGATACGGCCCCGATGCGGGCAAAGTCGTGGCGGGGAGCGGCCGGGAGACGGTTTTCTCTTGCCCGAAACCCAAAAACGGCTAGTGTATCGGGCGTTGCCGACCTGCGTTCAACCCACCGCTCCGAGGAGTCACGGCCGACCATGACAGCAGGGGAAAGCGTCGCTCGTCGGCTGCAGGCCGTCATCAAGCCCGGGTCCTCCAAACGGGCCGCGGTGTGGTTCGTGCTGGTGGCCGTCTCGGTCCTCGGACGCCTCTGGCAGCCCGCCTGGAACGTCACTCCGCTGATGGGCGCGGCGATCGCCTCAGGCGTGGCCTTCTCCCATCCGTTCGCGGCTACCTCGGTGCCGCTGGCCGCCCTGACCGTCAGCAACCTCGCCCTTCCCGGCTACGGCATCCACGACTGGAAGGGGGTCGCGATGGTGGCGGTCATCGCGGTGGCGCTGTCCTGGCCGGTGCTGCTCGGCGGCCTGGTCCGCCGTCACCGCGCCACCGCGGCCATCTGCGGGGCGCTCGCCGGTTCGCTGGTCTTCTACCTGTCCACCAATTTCGCCCACTGGCTGCTGACCGACGACTACCCGCACACGGTCGAGGGGCTGCTCGCCTGCTACGGGGCGGCGCTGCCGTTTTTCCGCTGGATGCCGGTGGGAGACGTCGCCTGGACGCTCGCGTTCGTCGGCGGGCTCTTCGCCTGCCGAGGCACGGCCGACTCCGCGGAGCGAATTCCGCACGAGACCACGGTCGCTGCTTGACGGCGGCCGGAACCGGTCGAGAATACCCCGAGAGCCTTCGGTTCGAGCGAGGCTCCACCGCCGCGGGAATGGCGGAATTGGCAGACGCGCCAGGTTGAGGGCCTGGTGGTAGTAATACCGTGCAGGTTCAAGTCCTGTTTCCCGCATTGAGCATCCGCGACCGCCGGGCTGGAGCCTAAAGGCCGATGAGTTCGACGCCAGAGTCCTCTTCTTCCCAGCCTGAAGAACAGCAGCCCGCCGCGCCACGACGGATTGCGATCGGCACGCAGCGGCCCGGCGTGAAGCCGCCGCGAACGGCGCCGCGGTACGAGTACTTCTCGTCGTCGGCGCCGGCGGCGACGGCCGGCCTGCAGGCTACGCCCGCTCCGGCTCCATCGGCCGCTCAGCCGGCGGCCCAGCCTCCGGCCTCGGCCGACGCCGGCGCAGCGGCCGCGGAGCCCCCGGCGCCTGGCCGCGACGGCACTGCGGGCCGCCGTCGCGAGGGACGCCGCGACAAGCGTGACGGCGGCGCGTCGAAGTCGCCCTTCGCCGACGTGCTGCCGCCGCAGAAGCGGGTGGCCGTTCCGAACCTGCGGGCGGCGCTCGACGACGACTTGGCGGAGGATTTCGAGGCGGCGCTGGCGGGCGTGGCCATCGACGACCTGGTGGCCGCCTCCACCCCGGTCCGGGCCGACGCGCCGATCGAGCCGGGCACGCGGCTCTCGGGCACCGTCCTCTCGATCGGCGCCGACACGGCGTTCATCGACCTGGGCGAGCGGCGGCAGGGCGCCCTGAAGCTGGCCGGCCTCGAGCCGGAAAGCATCCCCGCGGTGGGCGACGTGCTGCCGCTGAGCGTCGGCCTGCGGAACGACGACGACGGGCTCTACGACGTCGCCTTCGCCAACCGCGCCGTCAGCGTCGAGGACTGGTCGCAGCTCGAGGCCGGCATGATCGTCGAGGCCCGCGTCACCGCCGCCAACAAGGGCGGCCTCGAATGCGAGGTGGCGGGGCTCCGCGGATTCATGCCGGCGAGCCTCGTGAGCACCTGGCGCATCGAGAACCTCGAGGAGATGGTCGGGCAGACGCTCGAGAGCCTCGTCACCGAGATCGTGCCGGCCGCCCGCCGGCTCGTGCTCTCCCGCCGCGCCGTGATCGAGAAGCAGGCCGCCGAGGCGCGGACGAAGCTCCTCGAGACGCTGGAGGTCGGGGCCACGCTCGACGGCACGGTCCGTTCGGTCCGCGACTTCGGCGCGTTCGTCGACATCGGCGAGGGGGTCGAGGGCCTCGTGCACGTCAGCCAGCTCTCCTGGGATCGGGTGGCGAACCCTGCCGACGTCCTGCAGCCCGGCCAGCGGGTGCGGGTGGTCGTCAAGAAAATCGACCACGAGACGGGCAAGATCGCCCTCTCGGCCCGCGACCTGGTGGAGAGCCCGTGGACGCGGGCCGCCGAGAAGTACCACGCGGGCGCCACGGTCCGCGGCGTCGTCAGCCGCATCGCGCAGTTCGGCGCGTTCGTGAAGCTCGAGCCGGGCGTCGAAGGGCTGGTGCACGTTTCTGAACTGGCCACGCGGCACGTCCGCAGCGTGGCCGACGTCGTGAAGGAGGGGGAGCAGGTCGAGTGCCGCGTCCTCGCCGTCGATCCCGACGAGCAGCGGATGTCGCTCTCGATCAAGGCGCTCGCCGCGAAGCCGGCCCTCGTCGAGGACGAGGCGGAGGCCGTCGAGCCGCCGGAGACGGCCGAGCCGCCGCCGTCCGCGAAGAAGCGGACCGGGCCGCTCAAGGGCGGGCTGGGCGGCCAGTCGATGGGCGAGCGGTTCGGCCTCAAGTGGTAGCGCCGACTCGCGGAATGTGCTCGCAGACCCGCGGCGGTCGGCGGCGGTCGGCGGTCACGCCGACCCCTTCTGCCCCGCTGGCTGCGGGCCGATCGTCCGCTTGCCCATCCAGGGCACCAGGGCTTCGGGGACGGCGATCGATCCGTCGGATCGCTGGTGGTTTTCCAGGATCGCGATGATCGCGCGGCTGACGGCGACCGCGGTGCCGTTGAGCGTGTGGACGAACGACGTCCCCTTCTCTCCCGGCTTTCGGAACCGGATGGCGAGCCGACGGGCCTGGTAGTCGGTGCAGTTGGAGGTGCTCGTCACCTCGCCCCACTCGCCGGCCGTGCCGCGACCGGGCATCCAGGCCTCGAGGTCGTACTTCCTGTAGGCGGGGCCGCCGAGGTCGCCGCTGGCGGTGTCGATGACCCGGTAGGGGATGCCCAGCCCGTCGAACAGCTCGCACTCG
>Ga0315909_10001681_pt1 | contig 29615 bp, 27 predicted proteins | sample LakEriMetagenome_11_FD_203527 | JGI IMG/M metagenome (GOLD analysis project Ga0315909, IMG submission 203527) | Freshwater fungal communities from buoy surface, Lake Erie, Ohio, United States - Buoy 2 MA125 | ecosystem: Environmental > Aquatic > Freshwater > Lake | place: USA: Lake Erie, Ohio... | reverse complement strand
AAAGGAGGGGTTAAAGGGGAACTACGTTCCCCTTATTTGATAAACCAAAGGAGGGGTTAAAGGGGAACTACGTTCCCCTTGTTTGATAAACCAAAGGAGGGGTTAAAGGGGAACTACGTTCCCCTTATTTGACGAAATGCTTGTTCAAGTACTTTTGAATAGTAAAGTGCGTTATCTTCTCCTCTCGCGCTTCGTCTCCAAGTATCTTCCACAACTTCTCGTCCGGAACAATGATCTGCTTATTCTCTGGGTTCTCTAACCCCTTCTCTTTAATGTATAAATTCAAATACTTGGTGATTTCAATGCGGGAAATCAAGGTTCCGTCCTCCCTACCCATGAAGTCGCACATCTCGGACGTAACCTTTGAAGAAACCGCGAATCCACAAGGCTTTCGGTCGCGCTTCGACTTGTTAGAGGTGGTCTTTTGCTCCTTCTTTATAACCATGTCAATTGCATGATTTAACTTTTTTGTCTTCTTCTCTAACTGACCAAACATTTCCTTCATTTCTGACATTTGAGTGTTTAATTCGGCCAAACTTGCGACCATTTTCTCTAAATTGTGGGGGATACTCATATTTATTCTTGTATTAACTATACCAGAGTTGTTTATATCATTTTTTTTTGTTATTTACATATTTGTAGAAGTTATATTTAGATAAACCGTTGGGAACAACACTCCTTCCGCATTTTATGTTGGGGTAAATTATTACTCCAACACCAATGACCCTTCAGTGGATTTATACAACAGGTTTCTTTTTTATTCCGAATAAACCGGCATTTCATATTTTTCTTCATATGCGCGCAATTATTTTTAACGGTGCGTGTTTTCCAACACCAGGATTGTCCCAATTGTTTATTATTGCAGCATGTCTTTTTGCCAAGTTTATGTATTTTGCATTTTGCAGTTTTATTCAATCTACAAGTAGTCGCAATATAATATGTATATATATATATATATATATATACATTATAATGAAATTAAGTTTAAAAAACCCGATTGACGAATTTAAACCTAAGATCCGTGAGTTTCTCAAAAATATCCCCAAAGAGGTTCCTGAAATCCCGTTCGATGAAATACCGAAAAAAGGCAAGTATGATTTACCCAGCGGTGGCTACGGCGAAGCGTATTTATCCGACGACAAAACACGAGCTATCAAGATTATCAATCTGAATCGCCATTTTTCGGACAAAATTATTAGCTCTCTCCAAAATGAGATTGTGAATTACCACCACATCTCGACTTTGTGTCCGAAATACTTTTGCAAATTCATCGGATACAGTTACAATGAACAAGACTTTGTAGTTGCCATTGTCATGGAGAATTGCGGCACCGACTTGTTGGAATTTTTCAATAGCGAAATCGATGAAAAATATCGATTAAAGTACTTGGCCGCCGAAAACAACAACCGCGATGTAGTCGAAGAGATTGACATCGAAAAAATGTCGAAACTCAAATTTATTTTTTATAAGGTTATTGAAGCGATCGATTGCCTACATTATAACGGCTATGTACATTTAGATATCAAGCCCGAAAATATTGTGGTTTTGCCCAAGAATGGCACGTATGAAATTAAATTCATCGACGCCGGCTCCTTAACTCGAATCACACCTGGGACAAAAACCTACGTGTTTGGTACCGAAAAATATATGGCGCCTGAACTTTTACAAGTTCGTTCAGATCCATATCTTGACAACAACAATGGTTTGACAAAATTGGATATTTACTCGTTCGGCAAAATGTGCAAAGAGATGTTGACGAAAAAAGAGATTCTATGTATGTTTAGCGGTGACAAAATTATTAAGGAAGTTTTGGAAACGGACCCGAATAAGCGCCCGGATGCTTTGAAAATTATGTTTTTCATGAACCCGAGTTTGTATATCAACTCGGTAAAACAGGCGTCTGCAAAGAAAATATCAGAAAGCGCAAACGAAAATGCTCATCCAAACAAGACAAACCGAAAAAGAAGAAAGTCAAAGTCAAAGTCAAAGTCAAAGTCAAAGTCAAAACGATCGAATTCCAAGTAACAACAATTTTTATTCATATATCTCTTTGGGAAACCCCATCTGCATCAATATTAGTTTTGCGGCCTTGATTTTTGAAATACCTCTCACGAACTTGTACGAAAATATAATGTTGTCTCCTACTAATTCCGCACTCATCTTATAATTTTCGATTCTCAGGTTCTCTGAATTTTTCACTTTTCGACACAACTTTACAAAATGCGTTGTCAAGATGAAATCTACATTCGCGTACTTTTGCAAATATTTCAGAAATCCATAAGAGACTTCGGTTGCTTCTTCTGCGTTTGTTCCGGAAAATAACTCATCAAATACGCAAAAATGCCTGGAGTCTTCATCTCCATCTCTGTCAATAATCTCTAATATATCTTTACATCGTCTCGCTTCTGCCTGGAATAAGCTGTCCCTTCCGCTTGTGTCTGGAATATTGAGGTAAGAGTGGATGTGCGTATAAGGCACCAACGTGCATTTATCGTAAAATCCGACCCCGAATTGTTGTGTCAAAATTATGTTGATGGCGGTGGTTTTTAATTGCGTGGTCTTACCCGACGCATTCGGACCCGTGATTATCAAGTTTTTCTTTAGGCTGACGCTGTTATAAACAGCATCGTCGATCAACGTTGGATAAATCTGATTTTTAAAACTTGTCTCACCCTTGACACAAATGTCACCAAAATGAATTACTCCTTTGCCAAGTTGTTGAGAGAGACTCTCCAAATTGCATCTGTACCCCTCAAACTCCATCGCGTAACTAAATGCCTTTTTATGCTCTGGCACGGAGAACAAACAATAATAACATTTCAATAAGTAGCCCACCTCGAAAACCTTGGAAATGCTGAATGTAAATGGTTTTACGTCTTTTAGTTCTTCTCTTAATGAGAGAAGATAACCATGATGGAGAGACACATCTTTACAAAATCCCTCATATTTACTCAAGCCACGATTTTTCTCCAAAAAATCTTCAAAGTTCGTGATTGAACTGTTCACAAACTCTTTCAGAGACAAGAGATTCTGATTAACCACATTGATGTTACTGTAAAACCGCATGCACGATTTGACATTTTGGTACATTTGCATCGCATACATAGCGAGAGTAAAGAGAACATAGATGATATTGTTGATAGAGACATTATCCATCGATGTAAACGCTTTGCCGATCGTGTGTTTCTTTGCCATATCTTTCAGAGTTGAGACGTAAACGTCGAATGTGATTGGGACTCTCTGTATTTTCAACAATACGAAAGGTGCCACGATTAAAATGAGTGGCAACATGATGGATAGCACCGGAGACATCAGATTTATGACCGTCCATAATCCCATGAATGTAGAGAGTTGATTGATGAACTGGAATTGCTGGATGTCGATGTAACTGTATCGGTCGTGGAAATTGGGCGTTTCGTACAAATCTTTCCAAATTTCAGTGAGAGAAGCGGTGTCGCACGATGTAGATGTCGGAACCACATTTTTCAAGACTTCTTGAGACTGCTTAATAAACTCTCCATCGCTCGAGAATTGTGTCTTCCATTTATGAATCATGGATTTTGCGAACGAGTGTTGTGGTTTCAACAAAATGTCGTACATTGGTGAAGATGCAGAGGCATCCGCCAACTCCAAATCGTTGATCACGACATCAGGTAATTTATGTACAAATTTTGTGTCTAAATATTCAATTGGTAATTTAAAAGTTGTTTCCATTATACGTTTTTTCATATTACACCTTTGGACATTTAAAACGCCGATTTAACGCTAAATAAACAAAAGGTTATTGCGGATTTCACGCCACGACATACTTATCTTCCCATAAGGGAGTATCGCAGTCGTTCATATTCTTTGGGTTAAAACATTCTGGTCTCTTTTTTCCTTCTTTTTGTAATTGAAGTAAAAACAGAATATTCTTGGAAGCGTTAATATCTCTATCCATACAGCATAATTTACACTCGTTGAGTTTACAACGGATTACACTGTTGATAATAGACATTCTTGATTTACTATGTGTTCCATCTCTTTTTTTCCTAATTATCTTATTTTTGTATAATTCTATAGGTTGAAAACATTTATTACATGTTTTACTTGTATTATATTCATCAATTATAACAACATCGCAATATCGTCTTAATTCATGCTTGAACTTTTGAATAGGCGCGATTGGGTGTTTTTTTACTAAACCGTGTTGTTGTGAAAAATCACCAAAACCTACTAATGTTTTTTTATCATCAACAATACTTTTACATAGTTTATCCATAGTTGCTTTTCCACGACAATAAGAACGAAACGATAATCCACGAAAGTTCTTGTAAAGATGAAACTGGAAAATGGTATTTAGATTTGGATAAACATACTCAAAATAATCGCGCATTTTTTGTAAATTAGTTGTTTTAAAACTTGGAATATTACGCCACATTTCATAATGTTCCCATTTCTTATACCACATTTCTCGTTTTCTACAAGCATACTTCATTTTACAATCATTTCTATAACTGGGTGTTGTAGTTTCTAATACTCTGCCTTCGTTATTACAAGATGTTTGCAAACTTCTCACGCCAGGGTCAATTCCTACATATTGTTCATATTGTGTTTTCTTAACATCTTTCGGTTTAGGTGCTTCAAACTTTGGTTTTCTTAATCGTATAACGGCAATTTTACCATCAGTATAAATGGTATTCGCAAACTTGCGGGTTTTTGTTTCATATTTTTCTATTTTGAAAAACTCATACCAATAAACTAATTTGTTTTCTTTGAAATCATCTGGTACTTGGGTTTTAGTAAAATACCCAATAATATCTTTCAAACAACTGCTACATATTTCAATTGTAGACAACGTAAATGAGTTTTTTGTTGGTAATAAATTGAATGTTCTTATGTGTTTAGAATATGGGTATTTTTCAAATGTTTTTAGTATTTTATGATATATTTTTACAAAATGTGATGAATGCATTTTAATATTAACTTCTGAGGGTGGATATTTTAACCATTGTCTCATGGATAATATAAAAAAGTTTTTACCAGAATATTCAATTGCATAAATGTCTTTTAGCCATTTGTAAATTACTCCTTTTCTTGTTTCACCAGTTTTTATTTCCAAGTATTTATGAAATCGTTTATAAAAATTGAGTTTCAAATGGTTTTCAGTCATAGTAAGTTGTTGCCGATTTAGGTTGTTAATGAGATTACCCATTCTATCACGAAACGGTAATTCTCCTACATGTTCCTTGTAATGTGAAAAACTAATATATAATTCATCAGTTTCGTCTATTTTTTCTTTTCGTTCTTTCATTACGGAAACGGTTGCACATGCTTGGTAAAATAAGGATTGTGTAATTTCTGGCAATGGTTTATTTTCTTCAATAAGACGAGTAAAATGATAATTTAGTAATTGGTAAGACAAAAAGCATATTTTGTTAATATTCAACACAATTTCTTGAATGCCTCCACTCAAATAATTATTTTCTACTAAACTATTGAAACTGGTTTTGACACACGTAAACTCTGTATCTTTATTTAGTTCCTTGCGTTCTTTTACATCACTTCTTGATGTTTTCTTTGGTTGGGCAGTTTCTTCTGTCTTCTTTTTCTTTCCCATATAATATTCCTTAATATTATATATTTAAGTATTTTACGCTATAATTAATATATTATAGAATACAATTGATATAAAATAATTTTGGTATTAATATGTAATAAATATTACCAAAATGAAAAAGAAAACCCAAGAACAATTTATTTTAGAGGCAAAAGAAGTTCATGGAGATAAGTATGATTATTCTAAAGTTGAATATATGAAATCCTCAATAAAAGTAATTATTACATGCAATCAACATGGAAATTTTGAACAACGTCCAAATGATCATTTACGTGGTAATGGTTGTCCATTATGTGCTGGAAATAACTTTATAAAAACTCAAGAACAATTTATTCAAGAAGCGGTTGAAAAACACGGCGACAAATACGATTACTCCAAAGTTGATTACAAAACTACAAATACAAAAGTGATTATCATTTGTAAAATTCATGGTGATTTTGAACAAACACCGTGTTCTCATTTACAAGGACAAGGTTGTAAAACGTGTGGAATTACTGCGAACTCCGAAAAAAATAGAAAAACAACACATCAATTTATTCAAGAAGCGATTACAAAACATGGGGACAATTATGACTATTCAAAGGTGGAATACAAAACTGCGTTGGATAGAGTTACAATTATTTGTAAAACTCACGGCGAATTTAACCAAGTCGCAATAAGTCATTTAACACGTTCCGGATGTCCATTATGTGCTGGAAATAACTTTCTAAAAACGCAAGAACAATTTATTCAAGAAGCGATTGAAAAACACGGCGACAAATACGATTACTCAAACGTGGAATATAAAACAACTAATACAAAAGTTAATATTAGGTGTAAAGTACATTCTTATGACTTTGAACAAACACCGTGTTCTCATTTACAAGGACAAGGTTGTCCAAAATGTGCAAATTGTTATTCACCAACCACGGAAGAATTCATCCAAACCGCGATGAAATTTCACGGCGAACTATATGATTACTCAAAAGTAGATTATACAAAAAATAAATCAAAGGTGATTATTATTTGTAAAAAGCATGGAGATTTTACACAAACCCCTAATGGACATCTTTTGGGAATGGGTTGTTATAAATGTGGAAGAGAAAGGTGTGCAGACAAGTTAAGGAAAAGTCAAGACGAGTTTATTAAAGAAGCAATTTCAACACACGACGATAAATATGATTATTCAAAAGTAGAATACAATTCAAGTGATACGAAGGTAATTATTAGTTGTAAAATACACGGCGACTTTCAACAAACACCTTATAATCATATTATTGGTAACGGTTGCTTTACGTGTGGCAGAATATCGTGTGGCGAAAAATTGATGCTTACCACCGAAGAATTTATTGTGAATGCAATAAAAATACATGGCGATAAATATAATTACTCAAAAGTGGATTATAAAGGAAACAAATGCAGAGTAATCATTACGTGTAAAAATCACGGAGATTTTACACAAAAACCTAACTGTCATCTTTGTGGTAGAGGATGCCCAAGTTGCGTAAATAAAACAGAAGCAAAATTATACGAAAAAATGCAACCATTATATACTACAATAATAACTCAATTCAAACAAGAATGGTGTAAAAAACTAAAACATCTTCCATTTGATTTCGTTATACCAGAATATAAAATCATTATTGAATTAGATGGTCCACAACATTTCCAACAAATCTCAAATTGGTCATCGCCAGAAGAACAATTTGAAAATGATAAATACAAAGAAAATTGTGCAAATGATAATGGGTATTCAGTTATTCGTCTTTTACAAGAAGATGTGTTTTATGATACTTACGATTGGGTAAAAGAATTATGTGAAACAATTGAAGAAATTAAAAATGGCGATGAAATTACAAATGTATATTTATGTAAAAATGGAGAATATGATGCGTTTTAGATAATAGTTTCAGTAGTTTGTTTCTTTAACTTTTCCTTCTTTTTCAAATAATATGTGCGTCTCCATTCTTTCAATTTTTCTGGATTTTCAGTTTTCAACTTTTCTACATAATTTTTTGTTCTCTCTTTAACCTTTTCACTATTGGTTTCATAATATTTTAGATGCCTTGTGCTATTCGTATATTTTTTCAAATGTTCTTCTACTTCTGCTACGTGTTTTTCCAATCCTTCTATTTTTTGTTTCAATAAGTTATTTTCTTCTTCTGCATTCATTATATAAATTAAAGTATATTATGAATATATTTTTAAGTTTTTTATGTTATAATTAAAATGGTTTAGAAAATCGGCGTTTTAAATGTCCAAAGGTGTAAAAAATAAGAAGCAAGAAGCACGAAGCAAGCAACAAGAAGCAAGCAACAAAAAGGGAAGGATCAAAAGGCAAGCAAAAAAAGCAAGCAATAAAAAGAAAAAAAGGAGGGGTTAAAGGGCGTAGGTCCGCTATCGGAGCGTCGCGACGCACCTTATCGCTGACTGAACACCTTTGGTTCTCCTTAGAGTTTAAGGTCCTCCGGCAAGGGATCGATGGTGATTTTGTAATAGTACTCGATGTCTCTCATTGTGCGAATGTCTCGTGGTGTAATGAAATTGATCGCATTCCCCTTTCTGCCCCAACGGCCACTTCTTCCAATACGGTGCAAGTACGTATGTGGGTCTTGCGTAATATCGAAATTGATGACAACGTTCACCTGCTGAACGTCGATTCCGCGCGCCGTAATGTTCGACGAAATCAAGAATCGCGTGGTTCCAGTTCGAAACTGTTTCAAAGTCTCTTCTCTCTCTCCTCGACTCATGTTGCGGTGAATGCAGTCGACCGAAAATCCTTCTCCACGCATAGCCTCGCATAATTGGGATACGCGCGGCACGCTGTTACAATAAATCATGCACTTTTGCACGCTCACAAGTGTGAAAAACTTTTTCAACGCGTCAAACTTCTCGTCGTCGCTGCGCACCGCCAAGTAATACTGGCGAATACCCACCAACGTGAGTTGGTCCGCCTCCAGGACGATTTTCACCGGATTCGTCATGAATTTAGGCGTGAGATCCATAACTTCGCGAGTGAGTGTCGCGCTAAATATCGCAACTTGTACATTGTTCGGAAGCATTCGAAAAATGTTTTGGATCTGCTCCTGAAACCCTTTCGACAACATCTCGTCCGCCTCGTCGATCACAATGATTCGGAGTTTGCTGACGTCCAAAATACGGCGCCGGATTAGGTCAAACACACGGCCTGGGCAACCCACAACCGCGTGTGGAACCTGTTTTTCAATTGCAATTCGGTCGTCAATTACCGATGTCCCGCCGATAAAAGTCCTTGTGCAAAAATTTGGCATGTGGGATCCGATCGATGAACAAACCGTCGTCGTCTGGTTCGCCAATTCGTGAGTCGGTGCCAAAAAGATAACCTGGGTATCGTTCACATTACTGTCGACAAGCGACAATGCACCGATTGTAAATGCGCCCGTTTTACCAGTTCCAGACTGCGCCTGTGCCACAATGTCTCGGCGACACTTCGCAATCGGATAAATCGCCTTTGCTTGAATCACACTCGGTTTTTCAAATCCGTATCCGTAAATTCCACGCAACAAATCGCTGCTCTCTACACAATCTTCCCATGTGGTAATCGCCTTATTTTCGTCATATTCTTCTTTTAATTCCGTCATTTTCGATGTATACTAAAAATTCGTTTAAGTATATTTTATTTATGATTACTATCATAAAACAATTTAAATATATTTTCGAGTACAATTTTATAAAAGATGACAACCCGATGTGTATACACCTTGAGAGATTTCGAGAATATCGGTTCTACGGGGTTGCACGATTGCGTGTCTGCATCGATCAACGCATTGTTTGCGTCCGTTGGGTACACACCAAATACGGTAAACACGTATATTAATCAGTTCAGTTTAATTTCACCAGCATCGTCGTATTCATCTTCGTCTTCGTCTTCGTCTTCGAATCGCAATCAGCAAAAAGTAGAGCCGTCATCTCGTGTCTACAAAAAAGCCAAGTTGAAAGAAGACGAATGGAAAAGACCCGTGTTCAAAGCCACTGTATTCGCCGAGCTCGACAACACTCAGGTGTTGATCAACGAAATACGAACCGATCTTAACAAGTTAAATGCCTCCAACTGCGAGGGAAAAATAGTTGTGTTTTTGGAGAAAATCGCGAAAATCCTCGATCTCGTTGATTTTGGTGATGATGTTCAGTTGACCGATAAAATGACGAATATTTTTAATACGTTTTTTGAAGTGTCCATTTCAAACTTACCGTTTGCCAAGATGTATGCAACTGTGTTGGTGGAGATTCATGCCAAGTTCGATTTCGGTGATCTTATCAAGGAGTCGATTGCTCAGTACATTCAGTCCATGCAGAACATAGTTGACATCGATTCAAACGTCGATTATGACGGGTTTTGTGACCTTGTTACTCGCAACAACAACCGCAAAAACATTACGAACCTCTTTTGCGAGATTGCCAAAACCGGTAAAATGGAACTGATTTCGCCCTCTATTATTCAGACAATCGTCTGTGATTTAGTTACCCATGTCGTCGACGCAGTTGAGCACACTGAAAAACAAAAAGAAGTAGAAGAAATTACTGAGAATATCGTCATTATATTTAGCCATTTTGGCGAAGAGTTCAAAGCAGGCTTTAAGGATCAGTTTGAATCGCTGGTTTCTCTCAAGAAACCTGGCATGTCGAGTCGCACCAAGTTTAAGTATATGGATCTTATTGGTAAATAAATAATATAAATATATAATTTTATTTATAGTATATAATGGTTAACTCAAAATTAAAGCCAGATATTGATTACAATGAATCGAAAAAACTTAATGTTGAAGATGAAGGGTTTGCGACATATGTATATGAGACCGATTTGTTGGAAACCCGCGTGGTGATCGGTACTGGAAAAATAAAGTACACATACACAGGCAAAGATATTTTTTACTATTTGATTTATTTGATGCACGACGATACCATTGTATCTCAAATTGGTGTTTTGGAACTATCGAAAGATGATGTGACCAAGTTTGTGATTGATGACACAGTCGACGTTGAGAAATTTGTTAAAGACGGCAACTCTCTATTGCTCTACACTTTTGTCACCAAAGAGTTTTTACAAGGAAAAGCGAATGCGAGTCAAAACAATACTTTTAAAGCGAATGCGACTGAAGCGAATGCGACTGAAGCGAATGCGACTGAAGCGAATGCGACTGAAGCGAATGCGACTGAAGCGAATGCGACTGAAGCGGATGAATCCTTAAAAGAAGAAGCAGAAGCAGCAGATGCAGATGCGGAAGCAGACGTGACACAACTCCATTTTAAAAGTAATCCATCATCATCATCATCCGTAAAACCAACCATCCAGGGCGAACTTTTCGAAGAGATTGTTAATGTCGACATCCCCGATTTATTGAAAGAAGAGACAAAAGCAGAAGCCGACAAACTGAAAAACAAATCCGCAAATGCAAATTGGGTCCAAAAATTCATGAAAAATGACAATTACCGATTACAATCCTTGCCAAAAGACGGCGACTCGTTTTTCTCTACTATTCTCTACGCTTTCAAACAAATCGGCAAGAAAACCACTATCGAAAAGTTGCGAAACATCGTGGCGGAAGCCGCCACTCTCCAACTCTTGGAGAATTATTCGTCCATGTACACCTCTCTCAACAACGAAATCGCAGACAATGAACACAAAATCAGCGTCATCAAAAAACACATCGCGGAGACAAAGGAACGCTACAAAAACACCAACGACATCGCCACCAACAAAAACCTCTTGGAACAAATCAACCGCTTCAAAGAGGACGCCAAAGTGTTTCAAAAACACATTGCAAACGTGCAACCCAAGATCGAACGGTTCAAATTCATGAAAGACGTGCACAGTCTCCAGCAATTGCGCGCAAAGTTACTCGAGTCCTCTTACTTGGCCGACGAATTCGCGATTTCAAAGGTCGAGGAGAAACTCAACATCAAAATGATCATCATGTCTAAAGACAAATTCGACGACGGAGACGAAGACAGTGTCATGATGTGCGCCGGCGCCAACGGCGATGTTACAAAGCCCGAATACTACATTTTGGTCTCGTTCGACGGAACTCATTACGACCTCGTCTCTTACAAAGACAAGAAGATTCTCAAATTTTCCGAGATCCCTTACTACATCAAGATTCTCGTGGTCAACAAATGCATCGAGAGAAACGCGGGCGTATTCCACTTGGTCTCGGATTTCCGCGACTTCCAGACCAAATTCGGCATCGATCCCGTCAACAATTCCTACGAATCTGCCACTGTAGTTAGCGAACTATACGACGACACCGTTCATTTCATGTTTTACATCAACTCGGCCAACTCGAAACCTGGCAAGGGGAGCGGTGAAAAAGTCGACAACAAACGATCGCTCTTATTTAAAGACCTCGAATTGGTCATGAACTGGCGCCGACAGCTAGACGACGAGTTCGCAAGTCCATTCATGCTGGACAATAAACAGTGGCAAACCGTCGAGCATTATTATCAAGCGTCCAAGTTCAAAAAGGGTTTCCCCGATTTCTACGCGACATTTTCTCTCGATTCTGGTAGCGAGATTTCGAGCGATGTCAAGAAGGCCAAGGCCGCCGGTGGGAAATCCGGCCGCTTCGAAAAGATGTTGATGCGACCGAATCACATCAAATTGGATGCCGACTTCTACGGCGGTCGCGACATAGTGGAACGCACCAAAGCCGTCAAGGCGAAATTTGAACAGAACGAGGATCTGAAGAAAACGCTGCTCTCGACGAAAAAGGCAAAACTGCTTCACTTCGTTCGTGGAAGTGAACCAGAAATTGACACGGTTTTGATGCAAGTTCGGCAAGGGTTTTAACAGTGTTTTCGAATTATAACCCGCGTGTCTTTTGCAATGCTTTCGACCAATTCGTCGTTGTTGTAATCTTCTAAATAAATAATCTCCACAATACCACTCGCGCAAATGGTTTTGAAACAGTGGAGACACGGATAATGCGTAATGTAGATTTTCGCACCGTCCAGGCTTACTCCGCGCTTCGCGCAGTCGCTGATGGCGTTGATTTCACTGTGGATTGTGGCTTGCTCATGTCCGTCTCTCATGTGCGACGCGTGCGGACACCCCGCGATGAATCCATTGTATCCCATCGAGATCATGCGGTTGTCTCTTACGATTACAGACCCCACGTGGAGTCTCGCGCATGGCGATCTCTGCGATGCAAGTCGTGCGATTGAGCTAAAGTATTCGTCCCATCCCATGCGTTCCTTACGTTCCGATCCCATGCGTTCCTTACGTTCCGATCCCATGCGTTCCTTACGTTCCGATCCCATGCGTTCCTTACGTTCCTTACGTTCCAATTCCATGCGTTCTGAAATCATTGTATACTCAAACTGTTTACAATGATTTATTGTTATTTAACGACGTCTTCTTGATCCTATTGATCCTCTTGATCTTCTGTTCGATTTATTAACTCGTCTCCTTTTAGTACTACTACTACTACCATCTTCGCTGAAAGATCTTTGTCGATTTGATTTACGACGACGATTTTCACTGCGTGGGTCACTTGACTCTTCGCTTTCTCGTCTGGCCTCTCGGATTTTACGGTCCAATGCATCTTTTTCTTCCTTGGTTCCTTCCATTCTTATACGCAAATATGTCGATAACGCAATGCCAGCAAGTGCGGCCGATGCCATTGCAGCGCCTGGGTTGTTGCCAATTAAAGTCTTGATATTTAAGAGTTGTGCACTCGTAAAATGACTTGGATATTCATACGCGGTTTTAACCAGACCGGTTAAATATTCCAACCCTGTTAATTTTTCAAGACCTTTAATCGCCGCCGCCGCCGCATCATCCACCGCTGTAGCACCACCATTTTGTTTCATATCTTGATTTTTCATTTTATATACAAATACCCATATATAAATATTTTGTTATCGCTTTTTTCTTCTCTTTGTCTAAAATATCTGATTTTAGGTATAAATATTATTTATCATTATATTGTATAGATATGGGTACAGATGCCGAAAAAATTAAAGATGATGTTAAAGAGGCACATACACTACAACTACAATTGATGGGTTTATTAAAAAAAGGTGCATCTGGCGGCGGTAATAAATCACGTCGCAAATCGAAGACACAACGAGGTGGGTTTTTGCGCAGTACTTGGAATAATGCTAAAGATTTATCAACAATTGCGACAAGTTTGATAATGATTTATCGTGAAAAATCGGGGGTAGCACTTAATAATTTTATCGATAAATATGGGAGTGATGGGTTAAAAACGCGTATTATTAGTGCAGGCAAAGATGCAGAAATGTTTTTAAAAACACAGAAAGGAGGACAAAGCGGAAGCGGAAGCGGAAGCGGAAGCAGAAGCGGAAGCGGAAGCAGAAGCGGAAGCAGAAGCAGAAGCAGAAGCGGAAGCAGAAGCAGAAGCGGAAGCAGAAGCAGAAGCGAAAACGATTCGTTCGATGAAAGTGAAGAAATAAAAAATGAAAATAAAAATGTCTACACTGGAGAAAAAAACGAAAAGGGTGAAAAACATGGAACCGGTAAGATGGAATACGCGAACGGCGATGTCTACGATGGACAATGGAAAGGCAACTTGCGACACGGTAATGGGAAAATTACTTTCTTAAACAAATCCACATATGAAGGCACCTGGTCAAAAGACCAAATTACAGGAAAGGGAATTTACACCTACTTCAACGGCGACATTTATGAAGGCGATTTAGAGAATGCGATACGAACCGGGTTCGGGAAAATGACTTTTCAAAACGGCGACGTCTATGAAGGTAGCTGGAAGAAAAACCGCCGCGAAGGCGAGGGTAAACTTCACTACAAAAATGGAGATAATTTCGTAGGACATTGGCATAAAGATAAGCGAGAGGGTGAAGGAAGGCTTACGGATGCGATTGGGAAAGTGCTCGAAGAGGGCGAGTACGAAGACGACAGCCCACCATTTAATATAACATCAGGTGCATCAAAACTTGAAGTTTTTAAAGAAAACGTTGTTGGTTTAGCCGGTAATTTTAGTACACATATTAACGATGTTATTGGCTCTGAAAATTATAAAAAATTCCAATCGGCAATTGCAAAAGTAAAAGCATCATTGCCAGAATTCAAAGATCTTTCAGGAAATATACCAGATATGCAGGCAACCGCTAGATATAGTTTTGGTATAATTGCAATATTTCAGGCTGTCCAAATTATGATATATGGAAATTGTACAATGATTACCTCCGAAGATAAACGAAGTCTACTCTGCGCGACAATCCAAGGTTTGTACTATGTAATGTTATCAACATTAAAAAGAGCAGGTAATGCTGCAGCGCAATTGGCAGAGGGCACCACGGAAATTGCATTAGAAGGATTAAAGGTATCCTCGGGAATATCAACTGCTGCGTTTGAAACATCGATTCAATGGTTTCTTCCGGTGTTTCTCGGAATTGCCGCTGTTGGGACGGCGGGACTTTTAGTTTTGCTTCTTTACGGGTCATTTATATACATAAATAGTAAACACGAGGATCGCGAGAAACTTAATAAAACAAGGCGCCGACACAAATAAAAACATTCGTTCACTCAACAGTCACAACTTTCGCCAAGTTCGTTGTGCTACAATTATTTTGCATGCAAACTCATATTGCAAGAAAAAAACATGATTTGCAAAATATGTATATAAAAATATCCTTCAAATTCAAATTATTGAAATGAACAGTGTCACTATAGTAACTGCCTTTTTTGATATCAACCGAGAAAAAAATGGTGATGGACGCAGCATTGCCGAATATTTGCAGTGGATTCATAAGACGCTCCAACTGAATTGCAACCTGTTTGTAGTGACTGAAGAAAAGTTTCGCGACTTTTTCGTAAATAACCGCCCCAAACATTTGCCGATGCACCTGAAAATCATGACCTTTCAGGAGTCCCATTATTATCGGTACTATAACCAAATCAAGCATATCTTGGCGAGTCCGGAATATAGGTCGAAAGTGCTTGATCCGAATCGTGTCGAGTGTGTGCTTCCCGAGTATTGCATTATTCAGTACTCGAAATTTCATTATATCGACATAGCAGTCAAGGAAAATCCCTTTCAATCATCGTCGTTTTTTTGGATGGATGCGGGTATCTCGCGCTTCTTTTTAGATGTCGACATAAGTAAGCCATATCCATCAAAACCTGTGCATGAGTTTTTAGCAGCAAACCCTGACAAATTCCTTATTCAAAAAAGACATGACCTGGAGACATATCCGATCGACGATTTGTTTGTTTGGAACTCTGCAAATTTGTTGTCTGGCGGAATGTTTGGCGGCGGCAAAGACATCGTGTTGCGAATTGGGGAAAAAGTAGAACAAGTGTTTGTCAATAAAATGTTGAAACAAAACAACGTTAATAACGAACAACTTGCTCTCGCAATGGTTTGGAAAGATATGAGAGAGTACTTTGTCACGCCGCCCAATGTTTTTGGAGGACACTTTTCTTTATTTAAACTTATGTCGCAATAAAAAAATATAGCGAATAATAACTTAAATATTGGATCATAGCACATTTATAAAATGAAATTAGTTGTTTTAACATTTGGAGGGAGAAAATGTAGTTTGGAAATATTGTTTACCTACATAAAACGATACAAAATTCATATTCATGAATACAGAATTTATGTTGCAACGACAATCAAAGAAGACATTGACTACATGGAAAATTTCGCAAAAGAAAATAGCGATTTTGTCAAAACTGTTTATCTCACTGTCGGAAACAAAGTGATATTGAACGATCGCGAAAAAATATGGGACAATGCGTACAAAACATGTCAAGAAGATGACACCGTATATTTAAAAATGGACGACGACATCGTCTATATGGATGAAACACTTTTTACTGATTTTATTAAATACCGACTTGAAAATAGGGACCCACCCCTGCTCTATCCAGTAATCATCAACAACCATATTCAAAGTTGTATATTTGAGAGAACCGGCGTTTACAATCCAGTTCATAAAAGTAATATACTCGAATCATGGAAACAAACTTACAACAGAATAAAACCCTATGTGCAAAATAATCAACATACGCGTATGCGAATTGGTGATTTAACGAGAGACAGCGAAGTATTATGTCCAAATGCATGGGGAAATTTAAAATATTGTTATGACTTGCACACTCAGTTTATTAACGATATTCGTGCAGGAAATATCGAGAAATATTATTTGAAAAACAATGTCGTTTTGACCCATGCAGAACCGGTATCGATTAATGTTTGTTCATGGGTCGGCGAAGATTTACGAAAAATTGTTGAAAAATATGGTGACATATATTACGACGAGCCCTGGTTGGCAATTTACCTTCCTACGTGGAGTGGTCGGAGTAATGAAATCTACGGAAAGTCGGTGGTATCCCATTATTCATACTACAAGCAACGTGAGCTCGGTTTAGATAATACAAACATACTGAAACAGTATTTAATGTGCTCTAACAAAATAAACAAAGTAATTATTTGGGGTTTCCCTTTACACACTCACACGCATAGTTACATCCACTACGGCTGGGTCAAAGGCTTCAAACATCTCGGCTATGAAACGCACTGGTTAGACGACAATAACTGTCCCGACATGGACTTTACGAATTGTCTCTTTATAACGGAAGGCTACGCGGAGACAAAAATTCCCATCGTCAAATCATCCATATATTTTGTCCATATCGCAAGAAATCCTGAAAAATATATCGGCAAAGTTAAGCGATTTGTCGAGATCCGATATTTGGTCGACGGAATTAAAGACTGCAACTACAACTATGTGCTAAACAAGACCGCATGTACCAAAATCAGTGAGTGCACATACTACGAAAAACTACACGACAATGGCGGCATCGCAAAGCACCATGCAAATCCAAAACCCATGGAGTACGAGTGTATTTACACTTGTTGGGCAACCGATTTACTGCCTGACGAAATTGTCGAATCGAATATCTATAAACCAAAAGACCAATATGTTTACTGGTTTGGCAGCGCAAATCATACAAATACGCGAGAGATCGCTCTGTTTTATAACGAATGTGTGAAGAACGGCATTCAATTTAAAACAAACGACCCATGGCGAAACCCATTGCCATTTGATGTCGTGCAAGAGTATACAATGAAATCGGTCATGTCGCCGGATTTTCGAAGTTCGGGCGATCCAAACAAAGTGGCAATCGGCGAAACGGGAACTTGTCACAAGCAAATCGGTTATATTGCGTGCCGCCTGTTGAAGTCAATCAGTTATGGACATTTGGGAATCACAAACTCCAAGCATGCTTACGAGTTATTGGATAAAAAAGTTATTTACAATAACGACGAGAAACAACTGTTTTACGATGCCATTTCACAACTACAAAACTACGACTTGATCAAAGAGCAGATGCGTATCGTTCGAGAGAAACATACTTTTTTAAATCGCATCCAAGATTTGCTCGCGGTTGTTAATATGTAAATTGAAAAATAAATAATATACACTTGCATAAAATTGTATATTATTTTCTATTCGAAAATTGCGAGTAAATTATACTGATCTAAATTGTAAATTTTATACCCAAGCGATTGTAAAAATACGTTCACTGATGGAATTTCAAAATCAATATTCAAACTTTCTATCATTTCTTGAGTTACAAATTTGTCAGTATGCTCATACCAAATAACTGGTTTGTATGTTTCAATTGTTGTTTTTGCGCCAATTAATGCTAATATTTCAGCACCTTCTACATCAATTTTTATATAATCACAACCCGGTAAATTCAAGTCATCGATTTTAATCATTTGAACTTTTTCACCATTTTTCCCAAGTCCCATGCCGCCGTAGTTCAGTGTTTTATTTGTATCGTATTCTATCTCGCAATCATACCCGTCATATAACATTTTACTCATGGTAGTCGCTATTGTTTGATGACCAACTGCACAATTGTATGTTTTACAGTTTGACAAATTATTGTCGTTTACGTTTTTCTTCAGAATTTCGAAAATCTTTCGCTGGGGCTCAAATGTATGCACGTCACAATTAAGTAAGCGAGAATATAAAACCGTGTGAGTCCCAATATGTCCGCCAATATCAAGGATCGTTAACTTATTTTGTTTTTGTCTCAATAATGGAATAATTTTGTTTACAATTAAATCCTCTTTCGTAAACTAACCCACGTCTAAGCATAGAAGAAAACACAATATCGTTATTATAACATGTCATTGGACCGTATTTTGTTGTGTAGGTTTGCATTATATTTTGTTAAATAAAAATTAGGTTTATATTTATTACATTAAAAAATAATAAATATAAAAAGTTGTCTTGTTATTTTTTTTATAAAAATGCGTGTAGCCGTTTGTTTATCTGGACAACCAAGAAAAGCGATCGAAACGTATCCGAATATCTACGAGAATATTATCAAACCTAATAATGCAGACGTGTTTATTCATATGCACTACGACCCTGCAAATCCATATATTGAAAAAACTCACATGGATAATGGAGCATGCGTATGCGATCCAGGTATTGATAAAAAAATTATCGATTTGTATCAACCGAAACGCTTTTTGGCGGAAGCCCCGCGGAATTTTCAAAAACCGGGTTTTAATATTCCTGAGAAAAGAATTGATTCGGTTATGAATATGAACGCACACAAAAATATGACACGAGCAGAGGCCAAAAACCACTTTGTCAAACAAATGACCTCCATGTTTTACTCGATTTACAAATCGAACGAGTTGAAAGAATTGTATGCAAACGAAAACAATATTCAGTATGATTATGTGATCCGGATTCGTTTCGATCTCTTGCCTGAACAACCGCTCTACTGTTCACAACTTGATCCTCGGTTTATTCATTACATTGAAATGGGGCAGCCCGACAATTTGATTTCCGATTGGTTCAACATCGGAAGCAACGCGGTGATGAACATTTACTCATCGATGTATTTACACATGGACTACTTGAGTTCCTTTCTTTACTTTAACAAAGACTCGAGAATGCCAAACACATGTGAACCCTCAGACACGTGTGCAGGTGTCAGCGAACATGTTTTACGAGATATTATGCATTTGCATAGAATCCCCAAACGCGGTCTCAATTTCCGCGCAAGACTTATCTATTGAGTTCCTTAACAAGTTCCAAGTATTTTCCAACTTCGACTTTGATGTCAAACGTTTCCTCTCCATATTTGCGTATTGATTGACGCTTTGCAGTGCAAATCGCCATATTTTCTTGTATTTTTTCATATACATATTGCAAATCGTTCAGCTTGGTGTCGTCCAAAACTGTTATAAAGTCATGCGATGTATCCAAATTTTCACTCGAGGAGTTGTTAATAACTACTCCCAGACCCGCAATGAGAGCCTCTTTGACAACTAGCGGATCGGCTTCGCCTTCGCTTATCAAAAGGAGATTCGAATAATTTGTTAGCTCTTTATAAATTTTGTCTCGCGTCCATTCGCCCAAATAATTGGGGGTTCTAGTGTTGAAATTCGGGTCGTCCACGTTCCCCACAAAATCAATGTTCGGCAAATACTGGTACTTTCTTTGATTTTTTCGCGAAGTAACTTTCCCCAAATAAATGCATTTGTTGTATAAAGGCTTTTCTCGGAAAACGAACGCGGAGCTGTTGATGCCGTTTTTAATTTTTCTCAATTTGGTAGGGTTCGCGCCATATTTCAAAAAGGTTGCGTAGTCCTTATCGGCCAACACAAAATTGTAGTAGCGCGAAGGCTTTATTAAAAATTGGAAAATATTGTTGTACCCGTCATTCATATATTTGTCCGGCTGGTCGATATAAGGATAATGGCTCGTTATTGCAATATTTGGACACTCAAGTTTGTCTAGTATGTGAAAAAAAACGTCATAGTGCAAGTGGACGAAATCAAACTTTCCTGCGTTCACTATACTAATAATTTCGAGCATTTGTTTGGTATTGATGATTACGACTTCATGTCCTTGTGCGGTTAACTCCTTATAATAATCCCAAATCAGAATTTCAACCGCGCCCCATCCCGGCGGCGGTATCGGCATAATTCCAGGTCCAACCAATGCGATTTTCATAATTATACTTTATATATACAATGCATAATTATTCTATATTAATTTTTGTTCATATTTATCAATCACTACATTCCATGCAAACGTTTTTAACCCATATTCACGAATTTGTTCACGATGTTCCAAAGAAATAATTCTGTTTTTAATAATCTCTCGTTTCACAAACTCGAGGTCAGTGCGCTTATTGTTGGGTATAACTGTGATGAACGGCAATAACAAGTCAAGGTTCGCACATGCACACTCGCTAATTACTAGGCCAAGACCTGCAATTAATGCCTCTTTGACAACGAGAGGATCCGCCTCTCCGTCGGACAACAGTACCAAATTTGCATAATCTGTTAATCCATTGTAAAGCGTCGGCTTGTCCCATTCTCCCAAATAATTTTGTGATGATGTCATGAACGGTGAGTCATGATAATTTCCAATAAAGTCAATATTCGGTATCTCCTGGTAAATATGCTGCCCCTTTCGGAACTCGACTTTCGCAACATATGCCGACTTGTTCGAGAGTTGTGGTGTCGGAGTGTACCGGAAACAATCCTCGCGAGCACCGTTGCAAACGATGTCGATTCGACCTTTGAATCCATACTTTCTGTAAACCGCCTCTATCTGCTGACTAATTACGTTTATCGTAACAAAATGTTGGTACTCGATCGCCTTCATAAAAATGTTTTTAAAGTATGATGAGTACGCGTTAGGGAAATCGGGATGAGTAATGTAAGCATAATGGCTCGTATATAAAATTTTCGAACATTTGGTTAGATATGGAGCCACAATAATGTGGTCGTCATACATGATATGCACCAATTCTGAACCGATCGCGTTAGTTTCGTTTACAATCTGGTTGGGGTTTGAAGTATTTACAATGTGAACGTCGTGTCCCCTTTTCAACAAGTTTTGATAATAGTCCCACACAATACTTTCAACCGCCCCCCATCCGTTGGGGGGAAACGGTTTGTAACCAGGTGCGATCAATGTAATTCTCATCGAATCGAATATTAAATTAATATAAAGAATATGTCTGATATCTTTAATATCAAATTCGATGCAAACAACAATTGTAACTGCGTATTTTAAACTAAATGTTTCAAAGGCCTCTCATGAAACGTATGTCGCATGGATGCAAAACATGCTGCAAATTGACAGTCCCATGGTGATTTTTTGCGACAGCGCCAGCAAACCATTGATTGAAAGTTTGCGTACCCATGAAAAAACCGTAATTGTCGAAACCACGTTCAAGGACTTTTATACTTTTAAATATTCCCAAATGTTTGCCAAACATTATGAGCTTGATCATGAACAACATGTAGGCCACAATATATTTTTGTACATGATATGGAGCGAGAAATCGCATTTTTTGAAACGCGCGATTGAGATGAACCCTTTTAGTACGGACTATTTTTTGTGGGTGGACATCGGATGTTTCCGTGTGCCCAACACACAGTATATAAATTGGCCGAACCCGGACAAAGTTGCTTCGCTTGATAAATCCAAAGTGGTTATGCTTTCGATAAATCCGTTTACCTCTTTCGAACTTTTGTGCGATTCTTTGGACAAACTTCCGTCATTTCAGACACAAAACCGAATTGGCGGAACTATTTTTGGCGGTTACAAGGACGCTTTACTGACATGGCACGACAAATATTATGAAATGCTTGAGCATTTCATTTCGATCGACCGCTTTATAGGGAAGGATCAGAGCATCATGAACTCGGTATATTTATTGAATCGCGACCTGGTTCAATTGGTTCGATGGGTTCCCGGATGTAGAGACAAATGGTTTTTTTTGCAAGAGTATTTTGCAAAATAAAACTATTCGTAAAAATTACTATATAAAACTCTGAGTTATTATATAATATAACAAATGCAACCAACTGTTGGTTTTTACTATAATTGCTACAAAAATCGATATGCAACCGAAAATATTCTGAAACAACTGCGTACGATTTATCCTGACGAGCCTATTTATTTATTAAGCGATCACGGTGACGATTTTTCTGATTTGGCCAAAACATTTAATTGTTACTACAAATATTCGCCAATTCAAATCCTTGGAGGAAGAGTAATTAATGGCGTTAGGCATATGTGCTTTACTAATGAACTGTGTGCAAAAGCTTATATTAATGAAATTACTGCCGCAATTAATTATTGTAAAACAGACTATATCGTTTTAATGGAAGATGACGTGTTTATTCATGGGAAGATCCAACAGTTTCCGCTACATGCGGGGGGAGAATTAAATTCTAATAAATTTCAAATGCAGGTTCATGATTTCGAGCCAATAAGGAAGCAATATCCAGGAATGCAAATCGACTATTGGAATCTTGGTGGTGGTTCAATCTTAAACTGTAAAACAATTATAGAATGCTTCGAAAAAACACCGTTCGAAGAAATCCGCCGTTTTGATTATTTGTGCAAAACACCTTTCGAATTGTGGCACACAAATGATATTCTCCTTAATTATATGTTAATGATTAACGGCAAAACTGCGGACATATGGACAAACACAAACTTGTCAATGATTGCCCATCCCGACAAACGGTTTTATAAAAAAGTCGATAATAATTTGGGAATCTATAGATTATAAAACACTTGTGATAATTTTAACCCAATAGTCAAAAGTTAACTTTTTATACTCATATTTCTGAGCCTGCATTTCTTCATATTTTTCTTGTAGATATTTTTCAGTCAGTTTACCGTAGTCTTCGATGCTTTCAACGAATAATATTGGTAAATCAGTAAACGCTTCGTATCCGCCATATTTTTCTACTATGGGAATACATCCTAGACATATGCAGTCCCACATTCGATATGTATCGATTCCGCAACCGCGCGGACATAACGAAAACTTGCTTTGCGAAATTTGTTCATAAAAATGATCATAGTTCATAAAGTCACGTCGCGCAACTTCCGTTGAAATTACGTTTTCTTTCAGAATGAAATCTTTTGTTTGAATATCGCGCAGAACAATATTTCGGGGATTGCCAAACCAACGATCACAACTTAGTCCAAAATTTGCATAACACAGGTTTTTCTTTACGTTTCTTTTTAGATGAAAATGGTTAAATCGAGAAAATATTCCAGCCGGAATCATGTGTATTCTTGAATGGTTTACTGAAACTGCATGTGCGAATACTTGATTGTTATTTTTTTCGACAAGTTGAATAACAGTATCATCAATTTTAGTACCATACAACATATTTTCATAGTTTGGCGGAAGTTTTTTCACGTCGAAAAATGCATCATACTCAAACGGCGGTTTTGGTGGCGGAAAATCAATGTCTAAGTTTGATAGTAGCAAGGTTTTGTTTATATTATTCGAAAATTCGACCAAAACACTTCTATCATGGATCGTTTCGACCGTATAATTTACGGATGAATATTTTTGCGGAGATTGCGAAACGAGATGCTTTATCAAATACTCGTATTTTGCGAGTGTCCATATGTTTGTATTGTTTAAAAGGCTGTAATCTGAATTTATATAATCCTGGATTTTCATTTTTTTCTATAAACCAATAAATGGTTATTGGTTTATATGAATTTTTTATTTTTTGTTTCAATTCTCATTTGTACGAACATCTTGATGAATATTTTCATATATTTCAAATGAAGGCGGTTTATAACCAAATTGTTTAGATAGCTCTAACCATAAGTTTGCTAATGTGTGATTTTTATCATTAATATTTACATCATCCATTATTATTACAGAATTCTGTTTTAATAATTTATTTGTGTTTATAATATCAGACCTTGCAATATCCCAACTATGGCCTCCATCAATATGTACCAAATCAAATTCATCTACTATTGTTGGAACAACAACTCTACTGTCTCCAACTAATAACTGAATTCTGTCGCCAAAATCTTTCTTTATTTGTTTGTAACACGGAATAGTATAACGGTGCCAAGCAATATCTACACAAGTTAGATATATTTCTGGATTCGATAATAATATTAATACAGCACTGTAACCCGAATTGAATCCTATTTCTAGCGCTTTCTTTTTATTCTGGCACGCCAAAATTACATTTTTTCTTTTTGGTAAAAATATGTCAATATCATTCGGATCTTCTTCGAAAATATTTCCCTCAAGTGGTTCACCAATTTGTATAATAATTGGTTTTAGTTTTTCATCAATGTATATTTTTGCAGAATCGTGGATTTGTTGCATTACAGTGTAGTTAGAAATAAAGCGATTTCTTTATATTATTTTCTAGAAAGTATTTAGGTTTTAAGTGTTTTGAAATAATTTATTACACTAATTCGAATTTACATAATCATTATGTTTTATGTTCGTAATTAATATATCTTGGTTCGTTAGTTTTACTTGATAATTCAATCTTTTTGAATACTCGCAAAGCAATGTATTCATGTATGATAATATTATATTATATTCTAATAAATATTTCTTAAAAAAATTAAAAGACTTTAATGCTATTGAATTTGAAATATCTTCATTTTTATTGTAAAACAATAGTTGTTCGTGGAGTTCTGTTGGATTTTTCGAAAACACGAAGTGCTCATTTTCTTTAAATATATGTGGATGATTCCAAAATTCTCTATAAATAGTTGGAGCTGAATAAAAAACAACTGATTTTGTCATTAGTGCCCATTTGAAAGATGAACTATATGCACCGTTTGTTTCTGTTCCTTCATGTCCGTTCAAATATAACTGAAATTTATATTTTCCTTTTTCTTGTCTTGTCATTCCGTTAATTGAATTATGTGCTTTTCCATCTTCTCCCCTATACGTTACCAATGTCAATGCTGACTTAATATCATAATTTTCATCGTTCTTTAAATATTGTGACCTATAATTATTGTTTCCAGATCCTCTCCAAACTATTTTATTAATTTTTTTATTAAATTCTACATTTTCAAGATCATTCACAATTTCTTTACACATTTTTTCATTATTTTTCACAAATGCCTCGGGAAAAAACGAAAACGTAAAATCTGGACATAATATCATATTATACTTATATAAAACCGATGTTGTTACAATAATTGGTAATAACTTATTGTTATATACACACATATTAATATTTGAATTATTAATACTATCGTCATCGAAAATAAAAAACTCGCAGTCTGGAATTTTATAAATAGACAATGTCCGCAACATCATGTACTTAAACGCTTCTATTCTTGTTTCCCATGTGTCAAAATTATCTTTATTTGATTTGTATAATTGATTGTTTACTATTTTGAAATGTTTCAAATTCAATCCGCTACGGTTATCACTGTGCCAACATAAATTATCATGCATGTAATGACTTTGTTCCGTTGTTATAGTTTCAAATTCTTGCAAATAATTATTTATTATATAATTAAAATCTTCCATTATATAATAATTTTATAAAAATACTTCTTTAAATTATTTTTTTCAAAATACACATGTAACAACCGTTCCACCATGTTTCATGAGCGATATCTGGTGGTGTGTGTGTATTATTAAATGTTAAACGTACTGTATGGTTCCATACATTTTCAAGTTTTAAATCACGTATAGCGTCAAATGTCCCACTTCGTACAGGTTCATCATTCCAATCGTCAACAATATATACAAATATGTCATCCATCGAGTCCATATAATATTTTAATGCATTATATTGTGATTCATAACTATGATCTCCATCATACAAATAAACATTAAATTTGCCAAGTTTTGAAATATCGATTTTAAAACAATCTTCGTTATAAAATGTAACGTTATTGTCTCCTTTATATTTATTAATATTTTGTAAAAATTCATTTATAGGTCCACTACTTGAAACTCTATTATGTTTTTCATTTAATAAAAAGTCATGCCAACTATCTATACACACAATATTTGCTTTATTTCTGTACATTGCAGAACATGTCGATGAACCTTTATAACATCCGATTTCTAAATATCTTACATTTTCAAGTTCTAACAAATTATTATAAAACCGTTTTGTAATTTTTCCGGTCATCCCTTCAATAGTATATAATTCATTTATTAGCTTTGATATTCCAGATTCTGCTTTTTCAATCGAATTTTGCAAATGGAGCGTATATTTTGTAATAAGTGTTGTTTCTTCCATAGTATAAAACAATTGTTTATTTCTTTAAGTTTGTAAATTAACAAAACAATATTTCGGATTTTTTTGTTAACACCAATTTTTATCAAATGTCTGGTAACAATATGCCATACCGGTTTTACTGTAAGAACTAAATAGTTTTTCATGAGGTCCACCAATAACATTGTATGCTTGATGAATGTAGTTTAACTCGCCAACTTTACTTTCTTTAATTATTCGCGTGAAATAAACTGGTCCTGTAATTACTGGAATATGAGATTTGAACAAAATATAGTTATTCGCTTTTAAAAAACACATAATATTCTGATGTAAATTATAAATAGCATTTTTTAAGATTATTGATCCTTTACAAAATCCAAAAAACGAATTTGTACAATTTGAACATTCATCATCTATTCTATAAGATACAAAATCATAATGAAAGTTTTTGTCAAGTTCTTTTAACCATATTGAATCAATATCCGAATATATGCCGCCAAACATATAAACAACAAATAAACGAATAATATCAGCCTTGTAACCAAAATTGTCAAACATGTTTAATAAATTAAAAATATACTTTTTTAGATCATTCGTTTCTTCATTCAAATATAAATAAATATTTCGTATTTCTAATCCATTTTTTACAAGTTCTTTTTGTGTTTCATATGACATACTTGTGTTATCTATCCAGCAAATAACTCTATAATCTTTATTTATTCGCTTGCAGTTACGAATTGTATCAACATACTTTTGAGGAATTTGTGCACCAATCCATATGAAATGAATAATTTTATCGTTCAATGATGTATTTGTGTAAGTACTGCTATCTTCATATTGAAATTGTAAATCATGGTATCCGAGAGATATACATATTTTCTCTTCCTTGCCGTCATGTAATTTTTCTAAACAAATTTTTCTTTCAATTATTGACATTATAATAATTTATTGATTACATCTTTATGTTTTATTCCATTTATTCATTAACGGAATACGATTTAAAATAAATCGTATATATTTTTCAATATTATACTGATACTGATATGCAAGACCCAATCAACATCGTGATTCCACTCGGCGGCAAGGGTGAGCGGTTTTTAAACAGCGGGTTTGGTGTTCCAAAGACTCTCATACCCATTTACGGCAAACCCATGATTTTTCACGTCATCGACAATCTCGTTTTACACCCAAATGACAATCTCATCATTATCTACAACAATGCTCTCGATGCCCATGATTTTGCGTCCCTCGTTTTATCCAAATATCCTACTGCTATACTGATTCGGTTATCCAAGCAAACTTCCGGTGCCTCGGAAACCGTTCGCGAAGGTCTTTTCAAGTGCAAAAATCTTTATAAAAAAACTCTTCTTCTCGATTGCGACACTATCTATACCAGCGACGTCGTGTCTTCTTTCCGACAAGCGTCATTTTCCACAGTCTTTTTTACTGTCAAACCTTCCACAGATTTGCCTCTCTACTCTTACATCTCTCTCGACTCTGAAAACAAAATCCTCGACATTGCCGAAAAAGTAAAAATATCAAACAATGCCAACACTGGCGCTTACGGTTTTGTCAATACCGAACAATTATTGGAGTTCTGTCAAACCAACACACTAACTTTCAACAATGAACCATACACTTCGTGCGTCATCAAAACCATGATCTTCGACGGTATCCCCTTTTGCGGCCACTTGTTAGAGTCAGACAACGTTTTCTCTGTGGGAACCCCCAATGAACTCGTCAAGTATTTGGAGTCCACGCATGCTTACCTATTCGACCTCGACGGTACTCTTGTTATTACCGATGAAATCTACTTTGAAGTATGGCATCACATCTTGAAATTATACGGCGGCGATCTTACGAATGAACTCTTTTCCAAGTACATCCAAGGCAACTCGGACAAATACGTCCTGCAAATGTTGTTGCCAAGTGTCGTTTTCAAAGATGGCGAACTCTCTACTCTCAAGGATTCTCTCTTTTTGCAAAATATTCACAAGATCAAACCTGTCAACGGCGCCGTCGACTACTTGCGTTCTATAAAACTCGCAGGCAACCCTATTTGTATAGTTACCAATTGCAACCGCGCCGTCGCCGATGCAATCGTCTCTCGCATCGGAATTGCAGAGCTTGTCGAATTTATTGTTAGCAGCGAGTCGTGCACAAATCATAAACCGAGCCCTGATCCTTACCACTTGGCGTTAAACAAACTCGGGGTCGACCGGTCGCGCGCTTTTATTTTCGAAGACTCGAAGACTGGCATTCTCAGTGCGCGATCTGTGCAACCCAAATGTTTGGTCGGCATTTGCACCAACTATGATTATGATGAGCTCATTGCATATGGCGTCGATATTCCCATAAAGGATTTTTCCGAAAATATTTCTCACAAGTTACTAAATACTACAGCCATGTTCGAGGATCAACTCAAACGATTCATTGAAAGAGATTACAGTGACGTCGAAATCGACTCGAAAAAACTAAAAGGTGGCTTCATCGCCGACGTTTTACAACTTCGTGTAAATGGCTTGGATTGTGTACTGAAACTCGAGAGCAGGGGCGTCAATTCTTTATCTCAAATGGCCGCCCAGTTACAACTTTACGATCGCGAGTACTATTTTTACGATACGGTCTCCAAATATGTGAAAAATATTCGCATCCCGCGATTTATAGGTCTCGTAAAGGATGACAATTTCAGAACCATCGGTATGATTCTCGAAAATTTGTTTACCATAGGAAAACTGGTTCCCAATCTGAATTTAAACACAGTCGGAATCGACACATCTCTCAAAATCATCGATAAAATGGCTTGTCTCCACGCCCAGTTTTGGAACAAATCGTTAGACGTTGGGTTCCAACTTCTGAAGTCTGCGAAACACTCTTGTTTTGCTCCATTCTGCAATAATTATATTGCAGAAAAGTGGCCGATCTTTGTGAACAAATGGAACAAAGTTTTAGCACATGAGCAAATCATGGTAGGGGAA
>Ga0315909_10001680_pt1 | contig 29636 bp, 53 predicted proteins | sample LakEriMetagenome_11_FD_203527 | JGI IMG/M metagenome (GOLD analysis project Ga0315909, IMG submission 203527) | Freshwater fungal communities from buoy surface, Lake Erie, Ohio, United States - Buoy 2 MA125 | ecosystem: Environmental > Aquatic > Freshwater > Lake | place: USA: Lake Erie, Ohio... | reverse complement strand
CGACGCCGGGCATGGGTTTGAGCCGTTTGAGCGTACGGCAGGACGCAAAAAACGGGGCTAGGCAGATTGCTCTGCCTAACCCCGTGTTTCCTATGGATTAGCGGGTGTCGCCTGACCGCCCGCTAATACTTACAGGTATTCCTCTGACCAGCGTAGTGGTAGAGATACCTCATCTTTCTTGGTTAGCCCGATTGCTTCCAACATCTTGGCTCGCTCAAAATACTTGCCGTGAGATTGGGTGCGTGGGTCTGTCGGTGCGTATCCCCTACTAGAAGGGATTTCGCCGAAAACTTCGGGCGCAATACCCGACAACTCTATGGATACATCTGACCCATAGGACACTCTTTCGCCGTTTTCCCAGCGATAGCCGTCTGATACTCGGAACTGAACAATCTTGCCCTTTGTAAGAGCCGAGATAATGCGTTTCTGAGCGGTCGCCAACTTCTTGGCGTAGTCAGATTGGGCTTTCTCCCAATCCTTCATCTCTTTCTCATAACTCTTGATTTCACTCTCTTGTAATGAAACCAACTTAGCGATAAGTAGTGCTTTATCCACTACTATTCTTCCTTGTGCCATAGGCGTTCATCTCCCAATGAACAGGTAAGCCTTGTTGCTTACATAGAGAACTCTAGGTTATGACCTCTCTGAAACCTGCCACCCAGCAGTGTGATGCTTCTCACAATAATAATAAATCTCTTTCCCATATATTCCCATAATATTAAATGGGGTGGGAGGGCCAACACAAACTTTCGCCGGCTGTGACGCACGTCACACCGGCCAGCGGGCCCGCCGTGGGAGCGACGGGCCGGCCGGGACTGATTACCTCTTCGTTATGGAGAATGTCATGTCTGCCCTCCCTTTAACACAGATTCCGCATGCAACGCATGCACCGGCCAGTGGCACTTGCTTACGTTGCTCGGGGCACATTGCTGCACGGGGTAGAACAGCCTTGGCCTCTTCAAACGTATCTTTAAGCATTGCCAGGGCGATTCCCTTCTCCTTAAGGGTCATCGCCGTCTGCAGATTGTCATCGTCTGCAGAAAAGTAAAGCGCGAGATTCTCTAGATTGTTACCGGCCAGTAGCTGAGCTGCAGCTGCATTGCGTGTATACGTCCAAAAGTGCACGTCTTCATGGCGTTTAATAATATTAATCCATGCCATGGTATAGGCCTCATTGAAGAAATCGCCATCCCAGTGAATGCGGAATAGTTTATCGGCCTTGAATTTCTCGCATTCGAATTTAAAATCATTAATAATTACGTCTAATAGGGCCGTAATAGTGTCGACGTCCGCATCCTTGACTAGGTCCCAGTTGTGGGCCATGACATTACGGACCGACGGTCTCATTCTCTCAAGCCGTCCCGCGTAGCAAACTCTCTCGCATATGGACGTCGCGCCAGGGCACGAGTACTCTTTACCGCTAAGTAACCCGAATGAATTCGCAATACGTACGGCACCGCCAGGGGTGAGCGAATTCGTCACCTTGATATCTTTAGACCTCTTCAATTTCTCCATGGCCTAAATCTATAGCCCTATATACCGTTAACCTGCCACCCGGCCGTGTGACTATGGTCACAGCGTGTCTCTTTAATAATATATTCCCTAATGAGGTGGGTGGGTCAACACAAACATTCTCGCGGGCCCCGCGACGTGCAAAAGCCCCGCCTTTCGACGGGGCCTCGCGTTATTCGGGGGCTAACCGAAACTTTCGCAATCGTGAGGCTTGGTATAGTCAAACTCACAGTAATAGCAAATCATATATTCCTCGCACTTATTGCAGATATATTGAAACTGCAATTCGTCACAATGGAGTATTTGCTCATCGACAATCGTGTAATTCGCGTCTTTGCTAATTGTCGTCATGCGGGTCGTACCACCCTTCACTAGTGTTGTCGTATCCGCAATACTTACACTTCCACTCGGCATACCATGAGACTATGCCATGAGAGTATTCTGAGTAGGCGGGGAACTCACTTTCTTGCTCGCACTCGCCACACTCGGAACTTTGAACTTCCTCGCTAGAGTTAGCGTAGGCAACGGTATCGCCACCAAGGTACATAGGCTCACTCATCGCAAGCCTCCAACTTGAAATCAGCATAGTCGCTGATAAACGGGTCGAGGTGATGAGCCTCGGCAATAGCGTTGGCAGGTGCGGAGGTATTGCCTCGCCATGTCACGCCTTCAGGTAATTCGATTAGGCGTTCATAGTCGCCGTCGGCACACGCATAGATAGCCTCGATACAAGGTATCACCATGCTAGTAGGTACAGGTGGATAGTGATTAGAGGTAAGGTGGATAGTCACGCCTTGTTCAAGCGAGATACCGCTATCAACCAAACCGTCCGCATAGGTACGTCCCATACGATTAGCCCCTTTCTGATTAGGTGAGATAAATCTATACCCTCATTACTTACAAACCTGCCACCCGCCGGTGTGATATAGGTCACACTCTCTTCTTTCCCCATTTCCCCTTATGTGGGTGGGTGGGCTACCAACACAAACATTTCGCGGGCGGGTCGTGTGGCAGGTCGCCCTGCCACACTCGCCTTTGCTAACCTACCTAGCAAATCTCGAATCCGCCAGAGTTTTTACAAAACTCAGCAAACTCTCGAACATTATCAACGGAGAATGGATAGTGAGTATCCCAAGGTCGGCGTTCGCCCTTGCCGTCACATCCACCGCATTGTTTCGGCTCTTTGATTTGGGTGCTTATGCCCTCTTCCATAGCCTTGATGAACTGATTCTCAGTAGAGTCCAGCGTTACCACTTGACCACTCTTGACCATATCGGTCACATAATCCATAAACTCAGCGTTCTGCATTTCGGTTGGCGGAGTAATCCACCCACTACCCTTACAAGCAGAGCACTCTTCATTAGGGATTGCTTCTAGGAACTCGTCACGCTCCTTGCCGTATTGTGCGGTTCGCCCACTCTCGATTTCAGCGAGCAGGATTTCCGCTAGGCGTATTGCGCCTTCGGCTTCTAATCCGTCGCCGTCGTTATAGTGACCGCTTACGCCTTCACATAGGTCGGGTGCTACTGATACACAGTAATCCCATAGTGGTCGCCACCACCACACATTGTTGCGGAAATACTCACCACTTTCATTGGCAGGTGACTTGCCATATACATCCATACCCATTTACGCACTCACCTTCTCGGATACTTCTAGATAGATAGCAGACCAATCCTTATTCAGTTTTTCCATCATTTCTGCGGATAACTCCACAAAACCTTGCTTACACATTTCTTCTAACACTTCTTGCGGAACATACGCTGGGAACTTATCCTCAGCAAACCAAGTAGTGAATTGGACAGTAAAAGGTACTGCCACCATTTTCTTGCCGTCTGGTGTTTCCATTTGGCGTTAGCCCCTTTCGGTAGGTTGAGAGAATCTAATCACGCTAAACCGACAAAACCTGCCACCCAAAAGTGTGATGTCCGTCACTCTCTTATTTCCCTATTTCCCAGTAATGAGGGAGGGTGGGCTTCAACACAAACATTTCCCGCGAGCCGCGGCGAGCCCGGGCTACCTGAAAACCCGGGCTCTCGCGTTTTCTGCTAGGGGGCAGAAACCTCGATATTGAGAACTTCATATCGGTCGACTACTAGAGTCTCCTCGAATACCCAATCGGTTCTTGGGTCATTCTCGCTCTCAACTGCCAGCGTGATTATGTACCTCATGCCAGCACCTTCTGATACTTCGCCACGAATTCTTCTAGTGGCATTGTGAACTTTGGCTCATCTGCGAGGTATCGAATCTTGGTGTCTCCCCAAGTCCAATCGAACGCATAGAGTCCCATGGTCTGAGACTTCCAGTCCACGATTGGGACATGATGCTCATTGTCTCCAATCTGATTGACATAGAGTCCCCACGATAGTGGTTGACTCCAATCGTGATTGACAATCTGCGAGACACAGATACGCGTTGCGTACCCTTCGTCGCCCCACCGACTGCGTGCACTATCCAGTGCGTTTGCGAGTTGAGCGAACATTTCGCTACCCGCCCAGTGTCCGTATAGAAAGAGCGTGTTGCCCTTACTATCACGGAACCCGAAATTAGCGCGGTCACCCACTTACAGCCACCCCCTTTAGGTGTTGCTTCAATTCCGCCTTTACGCGGCGTGCCGTGTCTCCCCTCCAATAGGTGAGATTGGCTAGAGCATAACTAACTACGCTATACCCACTATCTAGACCATAAGTATCTTCAATAGTATTGAGACACTTCATAGCCTGAACATAAGGCTTGGCATAGTTATACCAAGGCTTACCATTACAATCGCCACCTATTTCTATGGCGATTTCATTTAGCGGTCTAATCATTTATCCGCCCCCTTTCATTTCTAAATCTATACCCTGCCACCGACAAACCTGCCACCCGACTTTGTGACTTACATCACATTCTCTCCCTCCCTTATTCCCATATATAAGAGCAGGGTGGGTGGGCTGCTCAACACAAACATTTTTCCGCGGGTCGCGGGGTGTGGGAGCGGGTTGCCCCGCCCCCACCATGACCGGCGATTACTGGTCTGCTAATTGCTCAGTGATGAGGAAGTCTGAGAAGGATTGTGCGCCTAACATCTTGTGAAGCATGGCGGTACCATGAATCACCATTTTGGCAGCACGCTCATCGACGCTGAATTGGTCGGTGAGAAACTCAACGGCTTGATTAGCCATGAGTTCAGCAAAGGAACCGAGATGATTCATAAAGAAATCTTTATCATCATCAGTGACGAATAACTCATCGTTATTGTCGTTGCCGAACATAGCGAAAAATAATGACGCCATGCGGTCGGTCGTTGCTTTATCCATTTGATTGCCCCCTTTCATAACCAAATCTATGCCATGCCCAGTACCAAACCTGCCACCCGATAATGTGATACTCATCACACTCTCTTCTTCCCTAATTCCCTTATAGAGAATGGGGAGGGCGGGCCAACACAAACTTTTCTGCCACGCGGTCGGGCGTGTCGGCGGGGGCTTTCACCCCCGCCTCACTCCTAGTCCTCGTCGATGTCGAACTGAGCCAGTATGTCTAAGGCTCGCTGCCGTCCCTTGGCTCCTCTGCCTGGGTCCACTCCTGTCAATCGCTTGAAAGCGTGGAGAGCGGTTTCGTGCTTGCTCATTCGTAGGTTGGAAGTTATTTCCAACTGAAGCATTTGGCGGAGAACGATAATTTGCGGAACCGTTAGACGAATCTCAACTACTTGGCTCATTAGTTGCCTCCCATCGTTGCAGTGATGAAGCGGTCACGGTCGAAGCGTGGATTGTCGTCCTGTAGAACCTGAGAGATTGCTCCAGTGACTTGGTCAATTCCTGCCTGAAAATTCAAATCACCTTTTAGATAAGAAAATTCACGAACCGCAGAAATTGCTTTTGCGATTGCTACATAATCCTTGCGTGTCATACATTGCCCCCTTTAGTGGTTGTTTGCCTTACATAGAGAACATTACAGCCAGCCAACCCCCCAACCTGCCACCCGACTCTGTGATGCTAGTCACAGTGATGTAGGTCACAATCTCTTCTTCCCTTACTCCCTAAGTAACGGGGTGGGTGGGCCAACACAAACAATTGGGGCGCGGGCAGCACGAAGCCCCCCGCCGAAGCGAGGGGCTCGTGTCTTAGGGCTACCTAAGCCTCGTTTGCGTAATCAACGGAGCACTCGTCGACGGTGACATTGCTGTCGTTGGACTCGATGTAGAGACTGTCGGAGATGAGTGAGTCTGCATCGTCGCCCGGCTTGATAGTGACGGTGACCGTAGCGGTCATGGTGACGGTGTACTCGACTTCACGAGTAAGTTCGATGTCGAGAAGTTCAGCGATTGAATCGGCATGACCTCCTAGTTCATCGTAGTTCTCGATGAGATACTCTTTGACAGACTCGATGTTAGATGTCTGATTGTTAGCGATTGAGCGATATGACTCGAGACGACGGAGGTCGTAGTTCAAGTCGAGTGCTGACTTCTCGACGTACTCGCTAGGGTTGAGCACGATTACAGCGGTTGAGTCGTAGCGGTCAGCAAGTGTGACCTCAGGTGTTGGTGTTGCTTCGTTCATTGGTAGCCCCTTGTTAGGTATTAGCACTGTTGCTAATAAGATAAAGATACACCCGCATACCCTGCCAACCTGCCACCCAGCGGTGTGACCTCTATCACAGCAGACCCCCCACCATTAGACTGTGACCCCCGTCACACCCCCGCCAGGAGACAACAACAGGTAACACCTAGAATTCCAGGCAGTAGCCGAACTGTTACACTTTTCCCATGTGTAGCGAAAACTGCGGTAACGCAAAATTAATTTCAATCGAAAATAGCGAGGCAGTAGCCGAAGTGATAGCATCTGAGGATGGACCGTCAAACTGCTCTGGACACTGCGCTTGCTCAAATTGAACGAAACTTTGGAACCCGAAAGAATTCTGCGCTTAAGCAACATGTAGCCACCTTTACCACTGAGGGCGATAAGGTCGCTCTCTACTTTGGCAAAGGTAGCTTTGATGACTGGTGCATCCATGTCGTCAGTAGCAATAAGCGGTGGATGCGCTTTCCAACTGATGTGTGGTATTTCCGCATCGTTCGGCAGTGGTCCAAAGAACGACCAGCAAAAGATATCTATGCTGATTTCGTGAAAATCTATGACGCAACTACGGCAGGGTCAAAATATGCTGACACGGCCCCCGTCATTCAACTGATTAAAGAAATCTCTTGGAATTACCGTGATGACTTTGAAGCCTGTGTCATCTGGACCATTTTGTATATGGGCATGATTGCCGAAGAGAATAAAGATGGGGCAATACTGAAGAAGAGGATTAAGAGACTAGGCATGCACCAGGTGCTTATCGACAACGTGTCCCCTACAGTCGCTGCTCATTTCTCTCGTGGCAAGCCAGTAAATAATTTAGTTATGGAATGCCACAGCAGGGGTTTCTAACCTACCATTTCTGCCATGTTTATCGCATGGCTTCTGGAGCAGTCTGACCGGCCCGACCGGGTTGGGCGCTTTGCTAAATTGATAGAAGCAGATATAAACAACGCCTGCCTATCCCGCAAGTCCAAGGCCACGGATATACCTAAACACTTCATTGCTAAACACCCAAGAAGCTATGCCGCGATTATGGCTGAGTTGTCGTGCTCATTTAAGGAATACGTGGAATTAAGCGAGAATTACACAGGGTTATAGGGGAGAATTTACAATATGGCTAAGAAGAAAAAGAGTGCAGCTAGCATCATTCGAGGTGCCGGTAAGACCAAGCGTGCAACAACACCTCGTGCATCTAGTGCAAAAGACCCAGATATGCCAGAGTTTATTTCTCCAGGTCGTCAACGTTTTATTGATAGAAGCCTTGGAGATACAAATCGCTTAGGTCGCATCACCGGACCAAATGGTGAAGGCTATGACCCAAATCGCACAGAGCGTGAGTATGGAACAACAATTGATTTCTCTGTTGCAAAAGATACTCGTGAGTCTGGACAGAATGTAAATCGTTATCCTGGAAAGTGTTACAACTGCGATAAGTCAATTGCACCGGGTGTAGGCGAACCAATTCACGTATCTAAGATTCCACAAGAGAAGCGTCGCGGTACAGGTGAGTGGGGCGTGCGGTGTAGTGGCGGCTCGTGCGTCACTAAGTCTGGAAAGGTTAAAGGACCTGCAGAGCGCACAATCAATCCTGCACAAGGCGTAACAGTGCAGAAAGCTAAGATTGGTAAGAAGGGTGGAGGACATCATATTGCCACACTTCTACACGAAGATAATGAATCTTCTATTTCGTGGCATCCACGTTCAGGAATTATTCAATCAATCAATGTTCATCCAGAACATGCTGACATTGGAGCTGTAGAGCACCTCATGACAACTGCAACCTCTGTTGCACAACGTCAAGGTCTTTCTGTTCCACGTTATGGAAGGGGACAAGCTGGAGTATGACAGACGAACCATTTGAGGGCTTTGGACCTCGCATGAAATTTGGCACAGCACCTGCTAACCGTGCAAGTGACTCACACCGCGTTATCGACCTTACTGCTACTCGTCGAGTCAAAGAACGCACTGGACAAACTGTGCCAATCCCTTTGAACCGCGGCAAAGATAGCCCAGAGATGACAAAGCATGAAGATGAAGCAATTGCTATGTCAAAGCCAGTTGAAAAGCGCAAAAGTACTTTTGATAAGGCGATGGACTACCTAGGATTGAGTGACCCAAATGGGTAAGTATTCTGCAAAGGGATTAACCTCCCGATATCTATCAAGCCGATTTCATCCAGAAGCTATAGAGCACATTCTTACTGCACAAAAAGAACGTGGACCTCTAACACTGCAAGATGCAGAGAAGTTAGACCAGGAATGGGCCGCATCACGTATTGCTGCTTTTAACAAAGGACAGCGTGGTGGACGAGACATCCTGGCGCACCTTATGGAGCAAGCACCTAACAATGCCGCTACCGATAGTCCAAATGTACGTAGAGCACGTAAAGAAGTTGACCGCAACCCTAACTCTGAGTTGAAAGCGACGAGTAGAAATGAGTAGCAGCGGTTCATACATGAAGCACATTAAGTTTAATCCTATTCAAATCAAGGATGGCAAGATTGTTCGTCTACGCAAGGATGGAAGAATTGCTGCAGTACTTGATACTTGGCCCCCTTCAAACAAAGATAAAAAATGACAAACTGCAAACACATATACGAGAACATGAACGAAGAGGTCTGTTCTCTATGTGGACGTTTGACTCACGAGATTAACTGGGAAGAAGAAATCAAGTTAATGCGTGAATGGAAAGAAGCAAACCCGAACGCTAAATATGAAGGATGGTGGAGCATATGAAAGACCCAGCTCTAGGACCTACTCGTGCACAGAATGCACTAGGTGTACGTACAGGTACCTCCCGCGTCAAAGAGTTCCGCAATATTAATAACGGAATGTTTTCGGGCCCACGTCCAAGCTATGGACGGTATTCTGTGTCAGAGAATGCCATTGATGTTTTAAACAAATCAAAACGTAATATGGATATGAGGTAATTATGCCAGCCCCAGTACTTTTACCAATTCTTGGAGCGGTTGCTCGCGCCGCAGCCCCTATGCTTGCAAGAGGTGCTGCACAAGGTGCGGCAGGTGCAGCAGCAGAAGGTGCAGGAATGACAGCTATGAAATCTGCTGCAATTCAAGGCGCTAAGTCTGCAGTACCGCAAGCAGCTGTTAGAGGAGCCGTTGCTGGTCGTAATGAATACATGAATCAAGGACGTAATGATGCACAGCGTCCAGGTTCAATGTTCTAGGACGTCATGAAAAAGACAATTAAAGTACAAGGTATTAAACACACTGTTAAGAAGAACAAAAAGGGTGATGTTGTTGTTGACCACGAGGCAAAAGCCAAAGCGGGAAAATACGATAAAATTAACTTGACTAAAAAGGGCGGTTCAAAAACTGTCAAAGAAGGTGTCAAAGCTGTAAAGGATTGGCACAAAGATAATCCTCACAAGAAGGAGAAAAAATAATGGCTAAGCAAGGTCCTTGTTGGGATGGTTACGTTCAAGTAGGTTTTAAAACTAAAAACGGTAAGAAAGTACCTAATTGCGTTCCTGAAGGTTCGGGAAAGAAAAAGGTTGCTAAACCAAAGAAAGTTAAGAAGTAATGGCTGAGACCAAAAAGTTTGGCCCATATAAGGGCTCCAAGGCCAATGGCGGACGTCCAATCTATGTCTACAAGAAAAAGGTAGGCGGCAAGTGGGTTACCACCTCTAAAAACAAAGCTAGGGCCGATTACGAGTCAAAGCATGGAAAGTTGTCTAAGGACACAGATGTGGACCACAAGGACAATAACCACAATAATGACAAGGGCAGCAACCTACGTCCTCTAAAGCATGGCAAGAACACCGCTAAAGAAAACAAGCGCCGTGCAGGAAAGAAAGAGAACGAGAAGTGATTAATCGTCAGCAAGATGAACCATCAAAGCGTTTAGAGGAATTCATGTGGCAAGTTCACCTTGCTAAGAATGACCCTGAAGTCTTGAAGACATCTTCTGCTGAAGTTCAAGAAGCTGTTAAGAAACAACAGTCATTTTCAGCAAACCGCAAGAAATATTTAGGAGGCATGTGATGGCAGGCTCAACCCCTGGTCAGTGGGACGTAATTAATATTAAAGCGCTACAGGCAGAGCTTCCTAGCCGTGACCCTAAGACTCTAGCTTCACAACGAGCTCAGCGTGAGGCAGATGCTGCATGGGCTCAAGACACTTGGAAAGCAAAAGGTGGCGATAAGAAGGCCACTACTTTTGAACCAGATTTCCCAGGTCAATCCTATGAGCAACAGGTAGCCGCAAAAAAGACTGCAAAAAAAGCCGCAAAAAAATCTAAAAAATAGGAAATATTTTTCTTCTTAGTGTAGTTTTACCTATGACTCGCCAAATGGGAGTCCTTAGTTAATTCTCGTCTAAGGAGGGAATTATGGCATCAGGCTATCCATATAAAGAACCATGGGACAAACCAAAGTCCATTGCTCTAGAACCAAAACCACTACCAGACCCATTTACCTTACTACGTCCATTTCTACAATCGTGGACTGTAGGGTTTGACCATCAATTTGCGCTACTACAGGAACTACAAAAATCTTCCAAAGCAGTTACTTATCCACCGTACAACATTAAAGAAGTTGAAGACGGCGTTAAGTATGAAATTGAAATGGCTGTGGCCGGCTTTAGTAAAGAAGACCTAACCATTTCAGTAGAAGACAGCAACCTAAAAATTGAAGGTGGCTCTAAGAAAACAAAAGATGAATCGTATGTACACAAGGGCATTGCAGCCCGGACCTTTACTCAAAGCTTTGTGCTAGGTGAGTATGTTGAAGTAACTAACGCTAAGTTAGAGAACGGCATCCTTACCATTAGTTTAGACCGCAAAGTTCCTGAAGAAAAGAAGCCAAAAGTAATAAAAATCAAGTAACCTTGGTCAGACCTGAGCAAGTCTTAAAACTGCTCACTAAACAAAGGAGCGGTAATGACAGATGTACAGGAAGTTGTAACTAGAGAACCACTAACTGCTAACGACCGCTGTGATTCTTGCAGTGCTGCCGCAAAAGTTGTTTTTACATTTTTAAACGGTGAATTAATGTTTTGCGGACATCATGCAAAAGATAAAAAAGATAAGATTGCAGATAAAGCAATTTCTGTTTGGGACCCAGAAAGTGTGTTAATTTAGTACACTTTATGTAAATGAATCCACTGCGTATATTCGCAGCACTACACGGGGTCTTTACACGAATATATTTTATTTTAGGAGCAGGATTGATATTCCTGCTTCTTACGATGACTGCTGTCTACGCAGAAGAGTCTACCCAAGAAACTTCGCAAAGTAGTACGCCATCGCCAACAGCGACGCCATCCCCAACAGAAACCTCAACAGCAACATCTTCTAGTCCTTCTGAAACCACATCAACTTCGAGTTCACCCGGTCCAAGTCCGACTCCAACGCCAACACCCGAGCCGACTTCCACTGCAACTCCGACTCCAACTCCCGAGCCCGTTGCTCCAGCCCCAGTATCCGCTCCATCGGAGCCGACTGCAACTCCTTCACCTTCCGCTTCAACGGCTCCGTCCCCTGAATCCAGCCCACAACCCAGCCCATCGCAAACGCCACCAACAGTAGTAGAGACTCCAACTGTAACCTCCGTTCAAACAAAAATTGAGAGCGCAACTGTAACATTAAATACAGCTATTGAAGGTGCAAGTACGGAACAACAAACTGCTGCCGCAGTTCCTGTTGCTACCGCACAAACAGCTATAACAGCTGCTGAAAGCGCAACAGTCACAGCCGCTACCGCTCAAGCTGCTGCTGACGCCCTCTCCTCTGCTCCAGAAAATACAAAAGTTTATACAACAGAGGGTTATGTAGCGCCAGAACCAGTAGTAACGCCAAACGTTACTACTACAACTTTGCCAGTCATGTACGACGCATCAACTAAAATTCAAACACCGTTTGACATTAAAATGGGCGACACCGTGTACAACGGTCAAGGTGCAGATAGCCAGATTTTTGTAACCTCAAAAGCAACTATTACCTTTGGCACTGGGGACCATACTTGGTGGGACTTCCCTGGTGGACCAAGCATTTCAGTCTTTGCCAGCGACTATATGAATGCTGGTACAGGCACCTCTACGGTAGTGACTACCACAGAAACAACTCTAGAAGTTGATTGGAACCTTAAAAAATTTGGTGATAACAACGCCCCTATAACTAACATTAATTGGAAAATGACCGTTAACCCAACAACTGGTGAGTGGACGGGTATTGGAACTGTTGCTGGAAACACCACTAATCTTTGGTATCCGCAACGTACTGGTGTAAGAGAAACTGCAGGTCAACCTGTACAAGCCATGTCTAATGTTACAAATGAAGTTATTCAAGCTGCTCAAACTGCAGCAACAACAGCAATTGCTACGGCAAACGCTTTAGCAGATACAGCAACAGCAACCGTTGCTACAGCCGTTACTGCTCTTCAAACTCCTGTTCAGCCCGCGCCCGAGCCATCACCTGAGCCCACTCCGACTCCCACACCCACACCAGAACCAACACCAGAGCCAACACCAACACCGCAGCCAGAACCAACCCCAACACCAATCCCAGAACCAACTCCGACACCTGAACCTACTCCTCAGCCTCAACCTCAGCCGACTCCAACACCTGAGCCAACTCCCGCACCGCAACCAGAACCAACACCACAGCCGCAACCAGAGCCGACACCACAGCCAGAACCACAACCCGAACCTTCACCTGAACCTGCTCCTAATCCTGAACCAGTTCCAACCCCGCAACCAGAGCCGACTCCTCAGCCTGAACCGCAGCCTGAACCTCAACCTGAACCAACTCCTGAACCTGTGCAGCCACCAACCCCAGAACCCGAGCCTGAGCCTGAGCCAGAGCCAGAACCTGTTCCTGAGCCGACTCCAGAGCCTGAACCAGAGCCTGAGCCTGAACCTGAGACACCATCAGAGCCTACCCCTGAGCAGCCCACAGAAGAGCCAGAGACACCCACAGAAAACCCAGAAGAACCGGTAGAGCCCGAATCACCAGTCGAAGAGCCCGAGGCTCCCCTTGAACCCGGTACACCTGAGGAAACAGAACCACAACCAGAGTCACCAGAGCCAGAGCAAGAAAATCCGTCCACAGAACCATCAGAACCTCCTATTGAAGAAGCCCCAACTGTAGCAGAAGCTGTAACGGAGGCGTTAGCCGATGGGAAGTTAACTGCTGAAGAAAAGGCTGTTGTTGCTGAAGCTCTTATTGCATCTGTTGCTCCTGGAGAAGCAGTCACTGCTGAAGCAATAAAAGAAGCAGGGCTTGAATATAAAGACCTTCCTGCAGAAACTCCAGTCGAGGTTAGGAAGGATGAGAACGGTAACGAAGTTATAATTACAGCAGACGTTGCTGCGGCTCTTGTTTTATTAGAGAACCCATCAGAATTAATTGGCGCAATATTTAGCGACCCTGGCGAAGCATTACAAGCACTTGGAAGTATCGGTGCTGATATGAGTCCAGAAGAACGTGAAGAAGCACAAGAAATGGTAGTTGCTGCTGTTGTTGCAGCAGGCGCTGCTATGAATGCAGTTGCAGCTGCAGCAGGTACCACAGGTGGAAGCACTGGTGGTTCTGGAGGTAGCGGCGGAAATTCTGGAGGCGGAGGCGTCTCTGGAGAATTAAAAGGATATAGGAGACGTAAACCTTGAGAATCATAAGAGACATGATTGACCAACTATGGACACTGCTTGGCATGTTCATTGCATGGGTAGTACTAGACGGTTCAGCAAAAACAGTCGTCGGATACGCAATTATTGGAACTCTTGTTGCCTGGGCAGTTACGTATCCACTACGAAACCCTAAGGATGAAGAATGAAATCAATTGGAAATATTATTTTAAGAATTGTCGCTACTTTTGCAGCTAGCGGTCTTTCAGTTATTGGTGCCGGAGCTATTGCTGGTGTTGACACTATTACAGCTGTAACTGTTGCTGGTCTTACAGCAGTTGCTGCAGTTGTTGAAAAACTAGCTCGTGGCTTTATGAACGACGGAAAACTTGACCTTGACGAAATCAACGCTGCATTTGCTGCAGTTGATACAAAGGCAAAGAGTGCAGCTGACCTTCAGGTAGAGGCTAAGCAAAACGGAACTGACATCACAATCAGTGCTGCTGGAGCGGTAACTTACGCAGCAGCAACTAAGCCAGACGGTCAAGTTCCTGAAGAACAACCAGTTGATGAAGATTGGGCTAAGGAGGACAAGTAATGGCAGACCAAGGAACAGCAGCACGACTTATTGAAGTCGCTACCGCAGAACTAGGAACCATTGAAGGTCCTAAAGATAACGAAACAAAGTACGGCGCTTATACCAAGGCTAACTTTCAGCCGTGGTGTGGGTCATTCGTAAACTGGTGCGCTAACGAAGCTGGAGTAAAGGTACCTAATACCGTTTACACCCCAGGCGGAGCAGCAGCATTTAAGAAAGCTGGCGCATGGATTGATGGAGACATCGCAGACCCAGAACCAGGAGATATCGCCTATTTTGATTTCCCCTCAGACGGTGTCGATAGAATTTCTCACGTAGGAATTGTTATCAAGGACAACGGCGATGGCACAGTTTGGTGCATCGAAGGAAACACTAGCCCAGATGAAAAGGGTAGCCAACGTAATGGTGGTCAAGTTTCTAAGAAACTTCGCGCCTTTAAGAAAAACCCTAAGAAGGTTCAAATCTCAATCGTTGGTTTTGGTCGCCCAAAGTTCAAGGGAGCATCTGCAGCCCCAGCTGCTGCAGCCCCAGCTAAGTGCCCAACCTGCGGTAAGTAAATGGATGATGCTGACCGCATAAAGCGCTGGACATGCGCTTTATGCGGAAAGCGCTATGTAGTTCCGGATTTAGCAAGAATGTGCGAAGAGAAGCACTTAGAATAATCGCATGGCTTACGCTGACGGGCAGTGCGATAAAGAACCAGTATTTAGCTGGGAAGACTTTATTGACCCAATCAGTGGGGACAGAGCCCCTACTAAGGGAAAGGAACTAGATTATGCCTAGAAGCGGATTATCCTCTGGAGTTTCAGACAGCGGCGGATTGAAAGCATTGATGGCCGGTATTGGAAGCGGACGTCAATTTGTAAGCGTTAAAGACCAAATGAAGTTGATGTCGCATCAAGCGGAACTTCAAGACCAGTTAAATGCAAACGCTCAAACTTATACCAATCAAGGTAAGACTCGTGAAGCAGAGCTAGGCGACGTTCGTGCAACTAGAGATACTGCACGTATGACGTTTGGCCGTGAACATCAAGCAGATTTATTTACAAGATTCCGCGGAGCTAATCCAGAAGTAACAGATTACGACATGGATGCAAAAGGTGGATTTAGAACAAAGATGGGCGCCATGGCATTTCCTTCTGGAGATGTAAAGCCTTTTGGTGGAGACGATACTCCAAAACCAAAGAAACCTGGCGGACCGCGCAACACTGTTAAGAAGATTCAATCTCGTGTAGATAGTGGAGAACTAAGCCCTGCAGAGGCTGCTAACACATATAGAAATTATGCTGCACATGTTGGAAGAGACAAGGCAGATGATTGGGCGGGTAAGCCGCCAGCACCAATAAGAGAAGGTGTTGAATACGTTGCTGGTGTAGGAAGTTCTCGTCAATTTACAACAGATAGCGCTGGAACAACTACAGCACCTACAGCATCTTCAACTCCAAAACGTACTCGTACTCGTAAGGCAGGAGCGTCTAGTGGCACAGCGTCGCAAACAAAACCAACGTCGACAACCCCAACCACTACGACAGGAACCACTACCCCAATCAAATAAGGGTAGAGAGTTTCGAGATTCGTTAACAAGGGCAACTGGGGCAATTGATGCAAAACACACTCAAGCGTTGCAGTGGAGCCGATGGTCGCCATGAGAGCAACTGAATTTAAAGAACAGGCTCTTAATGTTCCTAACACTGTTAAAGATAGTCGTTTTGGAATACGAAACTTGCCTGTCAGTACCGAAGAACCAACGATGTTTTCGTACGCAACTCCGGGACGCGGAGTTAATGGAGAAAGTAGCAACTAATGGCTAAATCAGAAGCGTGGACCCGTAAAGAGGGCAAAAACCAAAAAGGTGGCCTCAATGAAAAAGGCCGTAAGAGTTACGAACGAGCAAACCCAGGCAGTGATTTAAAGCCCCCTGTAAAAAAGGAACAAGCTGCTAAATCTAAAAAGTCTGCTGCTCGTCGTAAATCCTTCTGTTCAAGAATGGAAGGAATGAAAAAGAAAAACACGTCTAGCAAGACTGCAAGGGACCCCAACAGTAGAATTAACAAGTCCCTCCGCGCATGGGACTGCTAACCACCTCTAGAGAAAAGGTACTTTAATGGCAACAGATTCATCAGGTCAGCAAGCCGTTGACTTTGTATGGGGTAACTTCCCTATGCAACCAAACGACGACCGCACCGATGGAGGCTCTACTGTAGTTGTAGCTGCTGATGCAGCTCAGAACTACGATTGGAGCGGATACTCCGTCTATGCAAGCGCTCGTCTTGACGCAGCTCTTGACAACCACGCAAATGCGGAAGCAGGTTGGTCAGGATACCCAGCATTTACTGCTGGAGCAGGAAACTACATCATTACAGCAGTTGAAGGAAACGGAACAACCGTTACGTACACTTCACAGAACAATCTTGCTGTTGGAGATGTTGTAAACATTACTGGACTTTCAGCATCTGCATACAACTTGTCTTCAGCGACAGTTGCAACAGCAGACAAGTTAAAGTTCACAGTAACTAACGCAGCAAACGCTGGCCTTATTACAGGTCAGTATGGAAAGGTTCAGTCAACTACTGCTCTTACAGCAGCTGATGGCGTTGGACTTGGAAATATCATCGTTCCAGATGTTCGTGGTCTAACCACTGCCTTGGCACTTGATGCTCTTAAGGATGCTGGTTACGAAGCTGCAAACATCACTACAGCTACAGCAGCTACAAACACACGCACAGATGTAACTCGCTTTAACGCTACAAGCGCTACTGCAGCGGTTATTTACGCTACAAGCGCACACACCAATTACCCAACAGGCACCAAGGTCACACTTGTTGCAGGAACACCAGCTGGCTCAAGCCCAGTCAACCTTCCAGCATACGCACTTGGTACTTGGACAGTTACCGGTTCTGCAGGTGCAGGTCAGATTACCGTTTCAGGTTCTGGCTTCACAGTTGCAGACACAACTGGTATCAATGCAACTGGAACACTTGGTGGAGCAAACGGCACCATCCGTGTTCAGAGCACAGCTGCCAACGCAGCTGGTGTTGCTACAACTGCAACAATTACAATCACCCCTTGGGCAACAGCATCTTAGTAGCCTAATAAAAAAGCCCCCAGCCTTTTGGCCGGGGGCTTTTTTATTTATGTATTAAATTTTGGGAAACAGTTCATAGAACTGCTCAAATCGTTCTCCATTGTTCTGGCCTGGATGTATTTTCCAGGAAGACCAGTCTTCGCCACCATTAGTCATGTGAAACGCAATCTCTGCGTTAGTAACTGGGTCGAAGAGTTGCTTATTTGATTGTAGGTCGAATTTCTCCCTGCGGTCCTCTCCTAATGAACCAAGCATGTTGATTTGGAAGATTCCGTATGAGTTGTCGCCAGTACTTAAATCGCCGTTAAACGCTTTAGGGCGACCATTCGATTCTTTCATAGCAACTGCCCAAGCAGTCCTGAGGGCCTTTCCCTCAAAACCAACTGCTTTAAGCAGCGATTTTAGTTCCGCTTCGTCAAGTGACTTAGCGTTCCTAAACTCGTCAAGCGGGTCCACTTTTACTGTAACTGTTGTGCCGTCTTGGATAGCCGGTCCAGTGTTAGCAGCAAGAGCGTGTGGTAATGCACCGAGTACTAGTCCGTACACCGATATAACCGCCACCGTTGCTATGTTCTCTCTGATATTAAGCATTGCTGCTCCTCTCAGTTAGGAAAAGCGCCATTTCTGGCGCTTCGCAAGGTCTAGGAAACCAAAGAAGTACAGCTCGTGTCAAGTTGAACAAGAAATTAATTTTTTAACAGTACAAATAAACTGCGTGTCGTGTATAAATAGCACTTAATATTATTTAATATTATCCGAGATATTAATATGGACAACATTTTGTGACTCATCTCACATTTTGGATTGGATATTAATGTCTGCTGTCGATTGGCTTGGATTTACAGCCACCCTTATTTCAGTAATCACATCAGCCGCATTTGGCGTTAAGTGGTTAGTTAAACACTATCTATCTGAACTTAAGCCCAATGGTGGCTCAAGTATCAAAGATACCGTTAATCAATTGAGTAGCCGGGTTGAGAAGCTAGAAGGACGCATTGATGAAATTTATAGTATCTTGATATCCCCGAAAGGGAGAAAGTAGGAACTATGAAGTTCGACTCAAAGTCACTTAAGGCAATGCTTGCTTCTTATGGACGCTCGTTCTTGGCGGCAGCAACTGCAGTTTATGCAACAGGCAATACTGATATTAAATCAATTCTTATTGCTGCTCTTGCATCAACCCTTCCAGTAGCACTACGTGCGGTCAATCCAAAAGACCCAGCATTTGGTGTTGTGGCAAAATTTGTTGAAGACACGCTTGCCAAAGAGGTAGCAAAGGCTTCAACCAAGAAGGCTGCAAAGACCAAGTAACACCTACCTCCAAAACTTAGGGCGGGGTCAAACCCGCCCTTTGTTGTTTCTAGGGTATTATTAAGGCAAAGAAGGAGACCCCCATGAAATGTTTTAACTGCCCAGCACCGGCAATTTATCGAGTTGCTGACCCAGGAGTAAATCCTGTTGATTACTGCAACGCATGCTTACCAAAGCATTTAAAAGAACGCGCAAACGCAGGTCAATTTCCTCTTCCTAAGGAAGAAAAGAAAGCTGAAAAGGCAGCAGAGTGAGAACTACTCGTGTGAAGGCCGTGCAGGTTCATCCAGTTCCATCTTCGGTAACCAATCCGTCTGGCCCCTTTCCACGAGAACTTTTTAGAGAACCAAAAATTATTACTGAGTATGACTCAGAACTGCCAGAAGACGGCAGCGATTTTCCAACGGGCTCTACTGCTCAAAATAACTTTAAACCTACCCGCGTAATGATTTGCTCACAGTGCAACGACCGGGTACTAGAAACTAAAACAGGCGACCACGTCTGTAGGGATTAACTATGGCTAAAAAGCGAGCGCAGATACCCAGCGTTGACGTCCTCTTTGGATACAACGTTGGCCGCACCCATACTAAAAGCAGTTTGCCAACGCTCGATGAATACCTCTTTCATCTAAACCCAAAGTCAAGGCCCCAAGAAAATCAAGACGACACCTTCCAAGTAATTAGCACAGCAAACGTTCGTGCTACAACCTCTACTAACCCTAAGCGCCCCAGAACACTAAAGGCGGGGTATGACTTTAAAACAGAGACTATGACCGTTGTATTTAGGGATGGCACCTGGTGGAACTACTACGATGTCCCTCACCATATGTGGGAAGGGTTTGTGTTGGCAGAGTCTAAGGGTAGGTATCTAGCTAGCTCGGGACTAGACCAGTGGCCTCGTATGGGCGCAGCAGACCCAGGCGCTATGTCTAGAGATAGACGCCTTCAACTTAACGATACAAAAGAGTTTGCTAATTACATGTACGGAGACGGCGGAGGCTTTGCCCTAGATTAATTATGAAATCACTCGGACCACTATACGTTGGAAAATTGCGCTACTGGCATAAGAAGTTGCTGCCCATAGTTGAGGTAGGCAATACGCAAGAGACAGATATGCCCTTTAGATTTGGTCATTGCCTTGTTTTCAGATTTCCCTTTACGACTCCTGGGTACTACATTGGGGTCTTCTATAAAACTGTTAAAAACCCAGAGAACCTAACGGATGAAGATATTGACTTAATTATGGAGAAAGCGCTTAGAGCTAGAAAAGCCTGGTCTCCAGAGGACGGAGATTACGATGAATTTTTTTAAGAAAAAGGCGCCTTGGACAAAGCCGTTTTCTGAACGGGTTGCCAAACGAGTGTCTAAGATTCCTACGGGTGAGTTGGTAATGTGGGCAGACCAGGCTCTATTTGATTTGGGCCGTTGTTTAAATAGTTATGAGAAGTCTAAAGATAAGTTATATCTAGAAGAAGCTTTGACTGGAGCAGAGGCCATCCATGCCGTGGTAAACGAGCTCCATATCCGTATGACCTCAAAAGCAGCCCTTTAATAATATTGCTACAATTATGCTTGCCTCTCTTCCTTCTCTCCCGTGTGGCAGCGTGAGCCCTGGTTAATACCCAGGGCCACACGTTTTTTAATAGACTGAGGATGCTATGAACGAGACAGAACTAGATTTTTTTGAAGAAGACGACGAGCTTATAGACGAAGACGATAGTGAACAGGACCTTCCCGAAGAGGAAGAAGATGAGCTGGATGAACTATCAAAAGAATTTGTAGTAAAACTAATTGACCGTTGTGTTCAATTTATGTCTGCACTTGTCGGGCATGACCTCCACCCTTATCAACTTCCTCTTGCACGAAGAATTATTGAGTCTGTAATTATTAACGACGGTGAAGAAGTAACTGCACTCGCAGCACGTCAGTCAGGTAAATCAGAAACTATTGCTAACACTGTAGTTACGCTTATGGTTTTGTTGCCACGTCTTGCAAAGATGTACCCAGACTTACTTGGTAGGTTTAAAGATGGAATCTGGATTGGTATGTTTGCACCTGTTGAAGGTCAGGTTGAGACTCTGTTTGGCCGTTCAGTAAACAGATTAACTAGCGAACGTGCACTAGAGATTTTAGGTGACCCAGAGATTGACGACTCATTAGGTAAAGTGCCTGGAGTTACTCGTCAAATTAAATTAAAGAACTCAGGCTCGACGCTTATGATGATGACCGCTAACCCTCGTGCAAAGATTGAATCTAAGTCTTTCCATCTTATTATTATTGACGAGTGCCAAGAGGCTGATGACTTTGTAGTGTCTAAGTCAATCTCTCCAATGCTTGCGTATTACTCGGGAACTATGGTTAAGACAGGTACACCTACTACGCACAAGAATAACTTCTACCGCTCTATCCAATTAAATAAACGTCGTCAGACCTCTAGAGGCATACGTCAGAATCATTTTGAGTGGGACTGGAAAGATGTTGCAAAGTGCAACGTTAACTACGGCAAGTTCATTAAAAAAGAAATGCTTCGTATTGGAGAAGACTCAGACGAGTTCCAGATGTCGTACAACTGCAAATGGTTGTTGGAGAGAGGAATGTTCGTTACATCAACCGTAATGGACGAGCTAGGAGACACCTCTCAAGAAGTTGTTCGCGCTTGGCACAGAACTCCTGTTGTAGTAGGTATTGACCCTGCACGTAAGATGGACTCCACAGTTGTTACGGTTGTGTGGGTAGACTGGGATAGGCCAGATGAGTTTGGATATTTTGACCACCGAATACTAAATTGGATGGAGATACAAGGAGATGACTGGGAAGACCAATATTTTCAAATCGTTAACTTCCTCAATAATTACGATGTACTTGCTGTTGGCGTTGACGCTAACGGCGTGGGTGATGCGGTTGCACAAAGACTCAAACTCCTCCTCCCAGGAGCAGAAGTACATGCCTTAGGCAGTAGCCAACCTGAACAATCAAAACGTTGGAAACATCTAAAGGCACTAATTGACCGCCGTATGGTTGGTTGGCCAGCACACGCTAAAACTCGACGTTTACGTACCTGGAAGCGTTTTTACCAGCAGATGACGGACCTTGAGACAAAGTTCACCGGCCCTAACTTTTTGGCACATGCGCCAGAAGAAGCCCACGCCCATGACGACTACGCCGACAGTTTGGCTATTGCTTGCTCGCTAACTATGGACCTGACAATGCCACAAGTCGAAGTTTCTAGCTCCCCGTTCTTTTCTAGATAAATACGACTTTAGCCTGACTTTAGGTTAAATAAGTAGGAAACTTTTACCCGAGGCCCTCAACCTTTATAAGGAGATATATCTATGACAATCGCACCGGCACCGAAGTTCCCAGAACGTCCAGGTAGCGTATACGACCGCAAGATGGCAGGCGCTGTTCCAGGACAACGCGGCCCACTTCGTTTTGAAGAAGGACTTGCAACAGATACCGACATTCCACAGGAATTTTCTAACGGAGCTGCACAGGGTTATATCCCAGCAGCTGGCCGTCCAAATCGCAATGCCCCTGTTCACACTAAGCCTGCAGCAGAAACAATGAAAGAGCGTGCTCACGTTGGTTCAGCAGCTTGGGTAGAAGCACCAAATACTCTTAAGGAGTTTGCTGGTGGTTCTTTCTCTGATTACGGCGCAAATGTTATCGAGGAAGTTTTCCGCGATGGCTCACATCAACAGCGTCTTAATCCAGCAGTAGTTCAGGACTAATAACGTTTCTTGCTCCCCCGTTTCTACGGCGAATACGTGGCGGGGGAGCTAAGAACTTTTTTGTAAAGGTAAGCAATGGCACTTATTTCTGGTCGTTCCGTAACACAGGCACCAAAGCAGATTGCTGCTAACCCACGCCTATGGAACATGGTTACAACTCAAGCAAAGACCAGATTTCCTAAGTATCCATCTCCAGCAGCCGCTCACTGGGTTCACACCAAGTATGTTCAAATGGGCGGAAAGTTTGTCGATTCCAAGAAGCAGATTGACCCTCGTTTTAGGGACTACGCTGAGGAAAAGAAAGAAAAGAAAGAAAAAGAAGCCAAGGCAAAGGTGACCCACAAAGTAGGTCGCGGAAACATCAAGGGCGAGACAGTAAAGAAGTAGTCTGAAAAAACGTCTTTTTTGTTTGGTGCTAATATTTGGCTATGAAGTTTAACGAGAGGATTTATTGGTGAGCGGAAGCGGTTTAGATTTCTCACCTCCGTCGTATAGAGCGGCCTCTTCAGACTTAACAATCTCTATCTCTCCATTAGGACTTGTAGAGCTTGCTGACGAAGAGTTTGAAGTTCACGGCCCACGCCTCAATCGTTATTCACTTAACTGGGCTATGTATCTTGGCCATCATTATTCTTATCGCCGTCAAACAGGCGAATCACAAATGGTATTGAATTATTACCGTGCATTCACAGATTTTATTCTTAACTTCACATTTGGCAAGGGAGTCCAATTCCGAAGCCCAAAGCAGACAGAGGCTATTGTTCCAGACTTACTGGAAAGAGTTTGGGAAGTAGATAACAACAAGGCTTCTGTTCTTTGGGAAATCGGTCAGCAAGGAGGAGTATCTGGTGATTGCTTTATCAAAGTTGCGTATGAAGAACCTTGGGTTGACCCTGCGGGCCGTCAGCATCCAGGCCGCGTGCGTATTCTCCCTCTTAACTCCAGTTTTTGCTTCCCAGAATTCCACCCTCACGACCGCGAGCGCCTTATTAGGTTTAAGCTTAAGTATCGTTTTTGGGGCACCAGTTTGGAAGGCACTCGCCAAGTATTTACTTACACCGAAATTTTAACTGACGATGTTATTGAAGAGTACATCAATGATGAGCTTATTGACTCTCGTCCTAATCCGCTTGGCACTATCCCTGTTGTACATATTCCGAACGTTCGTATCAGTGGTTCTCCTTGGGGTCTATCTGATTGCAATGACATTATTCCTATTAACCGCACTTATAACGAAACTGCTACTGACATCGCCGACATTGTTAATTATCACGCTGCGCCGGTCACAGTTATCATTGGAGCGAAAGCGTCACAACTTGAAAAAGGCGCAAACAAAGTCTGGGGTGGACTACCAAAAGACGCAAAGGTAGAAAACTTAGAAGGCGGCTCACAAGGTTTAAAGGGCGCTATGGACTTCCTAGCAATGATGAAGAAGTCTATGCACGAAATGGTTGGTGTTCCAGAGACCGCTCTTGGTCAGGCTCAGCCAATCTCTAATACATCGGGTGTGGCTTTATCTATTCAGTTCCAGCCTTTGATGAACCGCTACCATCAAAAGATTATTCAATACGCTCGTGGGTTAGAGCTAGTAAACGAACTCATCCTTCTTAACCTTGCTATTAAAGAACCTGAGGCTATGCAGGTTAACCCAGGTACTCGCTCAGCCCCTCTAAAGGACGGCCAGGTCCCAGTTCTTGATATTAATGACCCGCTGACTTACCGCTCGTATGTTCATTTCCCAGCGCCTCTACCGCTTGATAAGTTGATTGCACTAAACGAAGTTCAATCACTGATGTCTCTAGGCCTTGAGTCTAAAGAAGGCGCCCTTCGTTCTCTTGGCGAAGAGTTCCCAGACCAGAAGCTTATGGAGATTCGTCAAGAACTTATTGACGATGCTAAGGCAGACGGCGCTCTTAATCTTGTAAAGACACAGATTGCAAATGAAATTGCAAGCCTGACTGGAATGATGCCTGGCCCAGATGGAATGTCTGCGCCTATGGAAGGTCCTGAAGGACAACCTATTCCAGGAAATCCTGGCGCCGCTACTCCGCTTTTGGATGAAGCGCAAATGTTCGTTCAAGCAGCAGAGTCTGGCTTGAGACAGCGCCTTGTAGTTGAAGCTTACGGTACAAAAATCCCACAAAGGAGAGTGCCGGAAGAATACGAAAAATAAACAGTTTAGGCTGACAACTCAACGTTGTAAGGCCAAAATTGTTTACTAAACATATCGGTTGGTCATACGTGCTCTCACTTCGGAAAACGACCCAGAGGAATAAAGGATATACGCATGGAAACTGCAGAAGTAAACGCTGAAGCTTTCGCAGCTGAAGCAGGAACAACACCAGTGGTTGCTGACGTTGACTCATCAACTGCTACAACTAAACAAAAATTTTATACAGAAGACGACCTCGCAAAGGTTCGGTCTCAGGAAAAGGAAAAACTTTATCCTCAGATTGATAAGCTCAAGGAAGAAGTTGATTTCTTGAAGCGTGAACGCGAGGAGTCAGCCGCTCGTAAGGCCGCAGAAGAAGCAGAAATTTCTGCTCGTGAAGCAGCCAAGCTTAAGGAACAAGAAGAATCCGAACTAGAAGTTCGTGAACTCCTTAAGAAGAAAGAAACTGAGTGGCAGGAGCAGCTGGAGCGCGAACGTCAGGAACGTGAAACAGCTTTTGCACTACTGGAACGTGAACGTACTTTTGCAGAACTGCAAAGCTATCGAGCTCAAAAGCTTGATACAGAGCGCGACAACATCATGCCCGAGCTCGTTGATTTGATTAGTGGAAACACTAAGGAAGAAATTGACGCAAGCATCGAAGGCTTGAAAGAGCGCACATCTAGAATTCTCGAATCGGCGCAATCTGCAATGCAGAATGCGAGACGAGAGATGACGGGGACAAGGGCAACTTTGCCTCCGGCCGGACCATTGGAAACTAATTCGGAGCAACGTAACTTCACGGCGCAAGATATTGCGTCAATGTCGATGGACGAATACGCAAAATATCGTAGTCGTCTCTTGAGCCCAGGTGCTCAGGGGAAGACAAAGGGACTGTTCGGGTAACCCTTAAAAATCCAAATCCAAACTAAGGAGTCTAACTAAATGGCATCTGGTATTACGGGTACCGGCAATCTCGCTGCGGCCCCTACAGCCTATTCAGGTACCAACACTCAGCTGACTCAAGCGATTCAGACAATCTGGTCAAAGGAAATCCTTTTCCAGGCAATGCCTATCCTTCGCTTTGAGCAGTTCGCAGTTAAGAAGACAGAACTCGGTGTTGCACCAGGTCTTCAAATTAACTTCATGCGTTACAACAACCTCGGCTTTGCTTCAAGCCTCGTCGAAGGTGTTCGCATGCAGACCAACGCTCTTACAGCACAGCAATTCTCAATCACAGTAACTGAGCATGGTTATGCTCTTGCTGTTTCAGAGCTTTTGCTCAACGCTTCATTCGATGACGTAATGGCTTCTGCCTCACGTCTTCTCGGTCGTAACATGGCTATCTATCTTGACCAGCTATCACGCGACACACTATATGCTGCAACTTCAACCATCTACGGTGAAGACCGCAGCTCACTCTCAGCTGTTAACAACTGGTACGCAGATGGAACAGTAGCGGCAAGCCGTGCAGCAATGACCGGCACCTACTTCTTGTCTCCAAAGACCGTTAAGGACGCAGTAGAGACACTCGCAACCAAGAACATCCCAAGGCTCGGCGAAACATACGTTGCCTTCGTTCACCCACACCAGAGCCGTAAGCTCCGTGACAATCCAGAATTTATTGAAGTCACGAAGTACGCTGCTCCAGGTAACTTCATGCTTGGTGAAATCGGACGTTTGTACGATTGCGTATTCATTGAGACCACTCAGGTTCTCAAGGTGGCTGGCGGTGCTGGTACTTCTTACACAGCAGATTCAACAGTCGCTAACCCAACAGTTACCCCTGGCGGAGGTTATGTAACTCCTGCAACAAAGACCGGTAACGGTGGCTCAGACCGCTATGCAGCTCTCTTCATCGGAGACAACGCATTCGGTCACGCAATCTCTCTTCCAGTCGAGCTCCGCGATGGCGGTATCCTTGACTTCGGTCGTGAGCATGCTCTTGCTTGGTACTCAATCTTCGGTCTTGGTCTAATCACTGACCAGGCTGTTGTTATTGCAGAAACCAACTAAACAATTTAATAAGGTAGGGTGGGGCCGCAAGGCCCCACCGCTATCATTTACACACAGCTAATAAACCGGAGGATACAAAAGTGTCAAAGAAATCACCAACGGACGTCACAGGACGTTCACGCGATGAACTCGCCAATCAGTTTGCTGAGCAGCAAGTAGAGACTGCAGCCAAGATGTCAATGGCAACGGCAGAAGCAGCCGTAAGATTAGAAACAGAAGTTATCGATGCTACAAAGCCTGACCGCCAAACAGTAATTGTTGAGCCTGTCACTAAGCTTGGTAAGCAAGAAGATACAGTAGTAATTCGAGTAGTAGAGAACATTGACTCAATGACCTTGGGCGCTGGAAATAACTACACATTCAAGGTTGGTCAGAAGTACGAAGTGACCCGTGCTGTAGCCGAACATCTAAAAGAAAAAGGCTATCTAGCAGCAAATATCTAAGTCTTAGATTGGCGAAGCAGCGGGTAAGTAGCCCGCTGTTTCGTTTATCAAGATTTTTTGGTAGTAGCCGATACCATTGTGTAAGCGATGTTAGGAGTGGTAAGTGGCTGTTCTTTCAGACTTAGTCTCTAGAGTAAGACTAGAGCTAGGCGACCTACCTAAGCAGTTTACCTATACCGCCACAGGCGATGGAACTAATAAAGACTTTGACTTAAAGTTCAAACCTGTCGAGCCAACTACTTTAGTAGTGACCATCAACAACGTGGCTCAGACAACCCCTGCCAACTACAGCCTTGAAAAAGACTTGGGCATCATTCACTTTGTCAACGCCCCAGCCAACAACGCAGCTATTAAAGTTGTTGGAACTTCATATCGTTATTTTAGCGATAGCGACCTTGAGCTTTTTATTAATACCGCAGTAGAACAGCACACATACGAACGCACAGATGGTCAGGGAAGCCAGATGACCCTGCGCCTTATGCCTGCGGTTGAAGATTACCCTCTAGCTATCCTTGCAACAATTGAAGCTCTTTGGGCTTTGGCAACGGATGCTTCTTTTGATATTAATATCTTTGCACCAGACGGTGTAACAATTCCTCGCTCTGAGCGTTTCCATCAGTTGTCTAACATGATTCAACAGAGACAACAGCAATATAAAGATTTGTGCTCTGCCCTTAACATCGGATTGTGGCGTCTTGAAATGGGTACGCTACGTCGTGTTAGCCGCAAAACCAATAAACTTGTACCTATGTACTTGGCACAAGAAATTGACGACTCTCGTAAGCCAGAGCGTGTATACATTCAAAACGACCTCAAGGGACGCAAGCCTATGCCTTCATACGCTGGCGTTTACGATATCTCTCTATACCAAGGCGATTCATGGTCTGGTGAGTTTGATTTCCCATTTGATGTCACCGTTCTTGACTTCAAAGCTCAGATTAGAACCTATCCAAATTCACCAGCAATTTATGCAACGTTTAGCATTACTAAGTTTGACGCCGCTAACGGACGTATCCGTTTAACATTAAGCCCAGCAGCTACTGCGTACCTACCAGCACGAGCTTTCTGGGATTTGCAAGCAACCAGTTCCGTAGACCCTACCTTTGAACAGACCTATGTTCGTGGGCAGGTGTTCGTAACCCAACAAGTAACGGTGGATTAATATGAGTACGTCTATTCCAGTCAATAGCCCAATTGTTGTTACGGTTACTCCACCACCAGGACCTTCGGTAACTTTAAATGAAATAACAGTTGGGGGCATAAATCAGCCCGCAGTGGCGTATCATCATGTACAAGGGACTGCCTCGGCTGTGTGGAATATAACCCATTACCTTGGCTGGTATCCGAACGTTACTGTCCAAGATTCGGGCGGGTCTATCGTAGAGGGAGAAATTACCTATACGAGCTCAAATACGTTAACCGTAACGTTTAGCGGGGCGTTTCGCGGAGACGCCTATCTTTCTTAAGGAGAGTTAGATGGCACGTAAATTTTTAACGTCAATTGATTTGGCGAAAAATGAATTACAAAATGCAGTAATTCAAAATCTGGCGGCAAACCCTTCAAGCCCAATTCTGGGTCAGGTTTACTTCAACACCGTCGCTAACGAAATGCGTATCTATAATGGTACGGAATTTGAGGCCATCGGTCTAAACGGCGTTACCGCAGATGCCGCAGAAATCAACATCCTTGATGGTGCCACCCTTACCACTACAGAACTTAACTATGTAGATGGCGTTACCTCTTCTATCCAGGCTCAGTTAGACACCAAATCTCCTTCTAACAACCCAACCTTTACTGGCACCGTAACTCTTGACACTGGTGTCAACCTTGTATTTGAAGGCCAAACCGCAAATGCCTTTGAACTTACTCTTACTGCTGGAGACCCAACAGATGACAGAGTAGTAACTCTTCCAGACCTTACCACCACACTTGTTGGTCGTGACACAGTTGACACTCTTACCAACAAGACAATTACAAGCCCATCTGTATCTGGCCTGTACTTGTCAGATGCCTCAATTGTATTTGAAGGCTCAACCACAGATAACTTTGAAACAACTCTTAGCGTTGTTGACCCAACGGCAGACCGCACCATCTATCTGCCAAACGCTAACGGTACCCTTGCTCGTCTAGAAGACAAGCTACATGACTTTGCTCTTGCCACAGCATCTGTAAATCTTAATAACCAGAAGATTACAAACCTTGCTGACCCAGTAGACCCACAAGACGCAGCTAACAAGAGATATGTTGATAGTGCAGTTGCTGGTCTTAACTGGAAGCAAGCAGCACACTTAATTGCTCTTGCTAACGTTCCTCTAACAGGAAATACCGGAACCGTTGTAATTGACGGACACTCCGCTCTTGATACCGCTGAAAATAACTACCGTATCTTGCTTACCGGTCAGACAACAGATACTGAAAATGGTATCTATGTTTACAACGATAACGGCACAACTTATACCTTTACTCGTCCAACTGATGCAGATACTTACCAAGAGCTTGTTGGTGCTTCTGTCTTTATCATGGAAGGTACGGTTTATGGCTCTACCTCATGGGTACAGTCCAATCACTATCTAACATCTTTTGCTAGCCAGGACTGGGCTCAGTTCTCAGGAGCTAGCACCTATACAGCTGGTAACGG
>Ga0315909_10001678_pt1 | contig 29657 bp, 4 predicted proteins | sample LakEriMetagenome_11_FD_203527 | JGI IMG/M metagenome (GOLD analysis project Ga0315909, IMG submission 203527) | Freshwater fungal communities from buoy surface, Lake Erie, Ohio, United States - Buoy 2 MA125 | ecosystem: Environmental > Aquatic > Freshwater > Lake | place: USA: Lake Erie, Ohio... | reverse complement strand
AAAATGAAAGACGTATTATGGTCAATCGTGGTAGAGACTGGTATTATCAAAATACTGCACCTGCTGGTTCAACCTGGGATTTAAAAACACAAGGTCCACATCCTGCATATTATAATACTTGGAAACCTAGAATATGGGAATCTGTAAATACATATGCTTATGGTGGCGATCCTTCTCTACCTAATATAACAGGACACTATCCCTTTGGAGGAAGATTCACTAAGACTCATACTCATATGGCATTAGGAGGTGAATCAGAATACTTTGTAGAAGAAATTGATGGTCCTGGAAAACCAAAGCGTTCTAAAAAGCCAAAGACAGCTAAAAAAACCACAACTACTCCAACGGGTGGTATAGATAGAGAGTTGTTAATTAGACAACAGTACAAAGAATCTACTTTTAATCCCAGAGCTAAATCAGGTTCTAATGCCAGAGGTCTTGCTCAAATTAGAGCAAATGTTGAAGAGGACGCTATAAAAGCAGGAGTACTTAAACCAGGTGAAGATATTTATGATCCTAAAGTAAATGCTAGAGTTCAAAACTGGTATATGAATGATTTGTACAACTCTAGCTTTATAAACAAGTCTGGGCAAAGTGAAGATATAAAAAAGGCAAAAGCTTTGGCTGCATATAACTGGGGCAGAGGAAATGTGCGCAAACACCTTAATGCACAAAAAGCTAAAGGTGTTGACATATACAATTCTTATGACTGGCTAAATACTGTTCCTACAGAAACTAAGGATTACGTAAATAAAATATTGTTAAAGAAAGATCCTGCCTTTGAAAAACAATATTCTAAAGCTGTTAAAACTTATTCATACAAAGCTGAAGGTGGATCTACTGGATGGCTTAGTAAGTATGATGTAGGTGGACCTAAAGAACCTATATATGTAACTGATCCTAATGATCCTAGACTACAAGCTTTTCAAGATAGTTTATATTTATATAATGAAACTAAAGGTGATATAACTAAATTAAAAACTTTACAAAATAAATATGGAGATATAAAAGCTTGGCAAATATTTACAGGTGATACTTTAAACGAATCTTTAGAAGATTATCAAAAAAGAAACTCTGATTATATTCAAGCTTTTGTTAAAGCCACACAGTATGGTAAAATAAAACCTTTTAAAACATATCAAAAAAGCAATTCTTTAAATATTGCTGAAGAATATAAAAAACCAGTTCAACCTGTAGAACTACAAAAGAGACAAGTATTTGAAAAAATACCAAGTCTACCCATTAATCTATCTGTAGACAGTGAGCCTATGCAACCTCTTCCATATAGACCATTAGATCTATATATGGATATGAGAGGTAAGTTAAATACAAAATCTCCAACTGCATATCCTTATACTAGAGAACAACTTCTTAAGATGGGCTATCAGGAAAGTAGACAAGAGGGTGGACCATTTATAACAAGAGATGAAACAGGTAACTCATGGTATGATCCACAAACAGATAGTATACACTTAAATAGAAGTGAAGGAGATGAAAGCTTAATACATGAAATGTATCATAGGCAACAAGCTAATGAAGGTAGACTAAGAATGCCTGAATATGATCCTATGGGAATACTTAGGAAAGCACCAGCTCTTCCTGAAGTAGCAGCAGACTATCCATACTATAATAGAAGAATAGTTGATGAAAACATAATTACTGATCAATTCTTAGAACAAAACCCAAGCTTTCAATTTGTAAACCCAGAGGCAGTATATAATCTATATACAAACCCAACAATGTATAATACACCTTGGACAGCAGAAGGAGAAGCAAGAGCAAGTGAAACACATGGAGGTAGAGAGTTTCTTAATGAAATAGGTATAGCTCCTAATTACTTGGGTGAAGGATTTAAGAAAGGTGGTTGGTTAGATAAGTATCAAACAGCTGGTACAGTAAAAACTATACCTAAGTTTGTTTATCCTGGTGCCGTAACAGCAGCACCTTCATCTACTGCAGTAAACAAAGGTGACTATTATACTCCTCAACAAGTTGAGCAGGCACATAAAGAAGCTCTTGCCAAAAGAGAAGCAGAAATAAAATCAGGTAAAAGTAAAGAATCTGTATTTGGGCTATTTGATGTTCCAGTACAATACAATGAACTTGAAAGGCAAAATGCTAAAAACTTGGCAGATGCTAAACTTGCATCTGATATAAAGAAAGGTGATGTATATACAAATCTAGCTGAACTAGCAACATTAGGAGTTGGTACGGGACTGCTTTCAAAAACAAAGAATGCTCCATTATCAGCAATAGAATCTATTAATACAGAACCTCTGTCTCTTTTTAAGGGTAAAAAACCTTCTGTTGAAAAATTTGAAGTACCTGAATGGCTTTTAAAACAAATGGAATTTAGTGAGAAGCCTGAATTAAATAATCCTGAAGCAACTAAAGTTTTAGAAAACTTTAGAAAAAGAATAGCATCACCTGAAGGAATAGAAAGATTAAAAAACTTAGGTATTACAGATACAGAAATCTTAGACAATTTAAAAATTTTAGCTAATGATGAAAAACTTGGAGTTTATTGGTTAAATAAAATTGCATTAAATCCTAATTTACCTGAATTTGCAAAAGTAACTAGACATGAGATAGAACATGCTGTACAAGATGCTCTTGAAGAATCTAGAAAAAATAAATATAATAAAGACGTAGCTAATTTTAAATTTTTATTTAGACCAAAAAAAGCACAGAAAGCTAGATTTGATGCTTTAAAAGGAACATCAGATATAGATGATATATTAAGTAATATAGAATTAAGACTAGCACCAGAAAAAGTTAATTGGCAAGAAATTAAAGAAACAAAAGGAGATCAAGATCCAGAGAGACTATTTGATTATTTTAAAGATAAACAAAGAGCAACAAATTATTTTGATTCAGGATCTGGAGGTAGAGAGAAGTCAGCATTTCTTGGAGAAGTTCAACAGTATATGATGGAAAAAGGAATTATTCCTGAAACATCATATGTGAAAGTTACACCAGAAATGGTAAAAGATACTTTTATAGATGCCATGTTTGATGAAGAAGGAGGCGGTAAATATTTAAGACTTTTTAATATTATGAAGCCTACAGAAAATAACTATAAAATACTTGCAGATGGACTTAATAAAATGTTAGGAGTTACATCAGCTGTTATAGGAACAGAAGCATTACAAGAAAAGAAACAAGGTGGTTGGCTTACTAAATATGAATAAACTTATATAGTTTAAAAATAAATTTGTAAATTGATAGCGTTAATAAATATATCATGACAGCAGCACAGATGTTAGCAATGGGAGGGTTCCCAGATACACCAGAAGGTAGAGAAGCATTCTATAATGAGTTTCCTGATGAATCAACTTTTATGGCCAGGTATGGTGGTCACATGGCTATGGGTGGACTTACAAACAAAGTAGCTTTTCCACAACAACCTGTAGAAAATAAGTTTTACTCAGAAGGTTTTAGACCAAGTGTTCCATTTGGTTTTTATCAAGATGGTGGATTGACTAATGAAGTAGCCTTCCCTCAACAGCCTGTTGCTGATAAATTCTATAATAGTGGTTGGAAACCTAATGTTCCTTTTGGATTCTATGAGGAAGGTGGTCTTACCAATGAGATTGCATTTCCTCAGCAACCAGTAGATGCTTGGATTCATGCACGTACTCCATATGTTCCTAGTTATAATGTAGGAGGAGCATTACCAGGAGGAGCTAATGAAATGCCTTGTTTTCAGTGTGGAGGTAGAATGCAAGATGGAGGATCAGCAAACAGTGGAACTCAGTATGGTGGCTTTGTAGGAATGGATGCTCCTCTTACTATGAGAATGGGTGGCACTAAGAAAAAACTAAGTAAAAAAAAAGCTGGCGGTAAAGTAGATGGAATAGACCAAGAAGAATATATAAGTGGTCTTACAAATACAGTTATTACAACTATACAAGATAATGTTACTCCTTTCCTTTATAAAGCTGCAGAGGAAAAAATGAATAACATGCAGGGTAATGACGTAGATCCAACATATGCACAATATGGTGTATCTACTGGTTATTCTAATCCTTACTTTGATCAAGCTGACACATCTTTTCAGCCATACAATCTTCAGAATCAGGCTAATAGAAAGATGATGAATAATGAGCTTAAACAATATGATAAAATAGCGGATACAGCATCAAATAATTTTTTTACAGGACTTGGTAACAAAGTCATAGAAAAAGCTACAGATCTATTTGCACCTACAGCAGCTTATGGTGGACGATTAAAAAAATTTCAAGGAGATATAGGCGGATCTCAAGTAGATACAAAAGCAGATTTTGAAGCTTATATGAAAAGGATTCAAGATGAAGCTAAAAAAGCATATTATGAAAGAGATCCTTCTCAAACTGATTTAGGTGCAAACTTTTATGTAAATCCATCTACAGGTCAAGTAACTAGGACAGCTGCAACTCCATCTGTAAATCAAGATGATGCATTTAGAAAGTATTTTACTGAGTATATGGATAGAAGATTTGGTGCAGCACCAAACTATCAACAAACAAATAACTATGGTTATCCTGGTTATAACTATAATGTAAAATTTAGTGGAAACAGGAATGAACGCAAAAATCTGCAGGATTTTTTTGCAAAAAATAACTTTTTAGATACTCAGCTTAAAGCTATTGATGTTCAAAATAGAACAGGTCTTGCAAGATTTCTTGGCATGAAAGATCCTAAAAGATTTAGATTAGAATTTAGTTCAAACCCTGGAACAGTTCAAAATAGATTAGGTCAAATAGAAAGAGTTCCATATAGAGAAACTAAAACAGTTGATCAAGTAAATCAATCAGCAGTAGATTCAGCTCCTTATACAGGTATGGGATCATTAAACTACTCAGCTCCCATAGATAGATCTAAAGTATCTATAAAATTTGGAAATCCTGAATTAACACCCGTTCCTACATTGGGTTATCCAACTCTTCCTATGCCAAAACAAGATAACCTTCAAATAATAAATACAAAGTATCCTAAAGTTAAAAGAAATAAAAACTTTAATCCAGACATAGAGCAAGCTAAACAATTCTGGGATTTACGTGAACCAAGTCCAAGGGATCAAGAAATACAAAATCAATTTATTAATGAGTTTATGCCTAACTATGGTAGACCTTATGTTGGTGAAGAGTTTATAAGAACAAGTGAAGGAACTCAGTTTATGCCTAAACAAATTCCAGGTTGGGGTACACCAGAATCTTGGAGTGATGACTATAAATCACCTAATCAATTTCCTTCATCATCTAGTATTCAAGATAGAGTAAATAATGTATTTGGTAATACAAATATTGATGATTTCTTTACAGTAGATAATCTTGATTTAAAAACATTATCTGGACTACCTGGAGCATATAAGGGTAAAACACCTGATCAAATAAAAGAAATGTTAAAAAATGATCCAGATGAAGTAGGAAGACTTTTTGAAATAGGACTAGGAGTAAAAGGAAAAAAATACGGAGGATTACCTAAAGCACAACTTGGTTTAGATAGTCTATCAACAACAAGTGCATTTGATACTAATCCTTGGTCAGTAGATAATCCTTCTACAGTATATAATACTGCATCTAGCGTATATGGCGAACCTGAAACATACACTATTGATCCTAATCAAGTTGTTACAGATCCTTTATCAGGCACAAGTCCAAATCAAAAAAATATTGGTGTTGATATAAAAAAGAGAAAACAAATAGATACAGGTAACATAGCAAGAAAAGCTATGAACTATATGCGGGCTTTAACTGCTATAGGTAACATAGATGATACAGAAGCATTAAGAGAAAAGGTAGATCAGTCATACAATGCAGATAAAGTATTTGGATCTGTTCCTGCAAATATAGTAGGAATAGGAGATTATGGTGTTGGACCTGGACAACAGTATGGTATGTTCCGCCCACCTTTTACTGGTCAGGTGGTTCAAAAACCAGGAATACAGTCTTATAATGCAAGCTATGGTGGATCATATGAATTTGGTGGAATGTATGAAGAAGGTGGTGAATATTATCTGGATCAAAAACAAATAGCTGATATTCTTGCTAATGGAGGTACAATAGAATACTTAGATTAACTGATATGAAAAGAAAAATTAAAATAACAAGATTACCTAATCTTCAATCAGGATCTGATGTTAAGATTAGTGAACTATCAAGTGGACTAGGGCTCAATGCAAATAAGATGCCTTGGGGGCCATATATAGCAGGTAAGCTTTCAGAAAAACCTATTAAGATAGCATCAACAATTCAACCTGTACCTGTAGAAGAAGCAAATGTAGAAGCTGAAAGAGGTGAGGTTGTTGTAACAGCTGGTATGGGTGGCGTTCCTGATACTTTTAATATAGGTGGTAAAAGACACTATGAAGGTGGCACACCCCTTAACCTTCCTGATGATTCTTTCATATTCAGTGACACAGCTAAGATGAGGATTAAAGATCCTGCTATCTTAGCTCAGTTTGGTATGACCTACAAAAAAGGTGGAAATACTCCAGCTGAAATAGCTAAGAAATATAACACTGCTCAATACAAAAAAGTATTGATGGATCACAACACAGATGATCTTCAAAGGAAGACAGCTGAGCAGATGATAACAAATTACAATATAAAACTTGCTAAGTTAGCTTTAATACAAGAATCAATGAAAGGCTTTCCTCAGGGAATCCCAGCCATTGCAATTCCCTACTTAGATGACCTAAACATAGATCCTTCTGTATTTGTAAAAGCAGAAGAGCCACAAGAAGCACCAGAACAAATGATGGCCTATGGTGGACTTATAGGTAAATTAAAGATGCGTAAAGAAGGTGGAGCCTTTGATATGTATAATTTACCTAGAGCTCAAGGTGGTCAAGAAACAGGAACACCAGCTGAAGTATTACCTGGCTTTTCTACATTTGGATTATTAAGTTCTGAAAAATCTAATATTGAAAATCAGTTAGATTTTATGCAATCCAGCTCTCAGAATAAAGCTATATATGAAAATTTTAGGGATGCTTTTAAATCTAACAATCCTGATTTAATGAGGGAAGTGGCTAATAAAATTAGAAAAATGAATGCAGGAACTTGGTCATGGGATGTGATTCCTTGGTCTGATCAAGATAAATATGAAGACCTGTCTACCATACTGTTTGAAAGAGCAAAAGAACTAAGAACTCCTACTAAGAAGCCAGAATCTAAATATGATACATATAGTAAAAAATTAAATGATCTTCAAAACTTTTATATAAGTAAAAGAGATAAGTATTCTCCATCTTCACTAGAATATTATCAATATAATGAACAACTTAATAAGTTGTCTAATTATAAAAAAGATGTTGAAAGTGTAAATGAGCCAGGATACTTATATGAGCAAGGATTATTATATGGTAGAGGATTGCCCTATGATGAAATAGATGCAATGCATTATGAAGCATTTAAAAAACCTGAAAAGAAAGCAAGTGCTCCTAAACAACAAACTGATGTAAAAGTTGAAAACAAGCAGCCAATTGGAGATACCACATTAGCACAAACTCAGCTACAAAGTTTAGGAACAGTTGCTCCTGCTGATTCTACTACACTTAAAATAAATAAAACTCCTCAAAAAGTTACAAGTAGTCAAAGCATTACTAATCAAAATACTAGTAATGATAATACTGCTTTAGATACCATTTATGTAATGAGGAATGGAAAACTGGTAAGAGAAAGAGCAACTTTTAAAAAGAAATTTGGTGGTGAACTTGATATGTATCAAGATGGTGGAGGTAAAAAACCAATAGATTATATATATGATGAAGATGTTGATAGAGTAAGACCCTTATATGATACTAAAGGAGATATAGGCGATCCAATAGATATTGAAGAAGAGATAACTCAAGAGCAATATGATGAGTTAGAAAAACTTAGACAAGAAATGATTGCTGAAGTTGGTGATGATATGACTAAAGAAAGTGATAAAGTCACAGCCTTCCAAAAAAAGTATCATGAATATCTTCCTGAAACATCCAGGTTGATTAATATGAAAACTAAATTTAGAACTGCTGCTGGTAAAAAAGCTAATAAACCTTTATCAGATCCAGCTCAAAATGTTGATAAATATCGTGGTCCTATTACTAAGCAATATGAAGCTTACTTAAGTAAAGTAAAAGCAAAAGCTAAAGAAGAAAAGAAACAAGCTAATGTTCCTTATGCTCCTTCTAAAAAAAGATCTACATATGTAGATCCAGGATTAAAGTATTCTAATCTTGCTGGCCCATCTTATGTAACAGATCAAAGGGCTCCTACATTTATTCAGGATGATATGGCTCTTGCTAATGCAGTTAGTAAATACTATAATCTAAGGAGATATGCTCCATATGAAGCTGTACCATATTTCCAAGGTTATGAGTCTACATTCTTGGATCCTACAACTGAATTAAATGCAGCTATGCAAGCAGCTATGACAGGTGTACAAGGACTTGCACAATTTGCCAATCCACAGCAATTTGCTGCAGGGTTTTCAAATATACAAGGGCAACTTGCTAATCAGGCTACTCAAACAATCAGTAGGGTGGCAAATGCAAATGTTCAAATATCAAATGAACAAGCAGCAAGAAATGCAGATACTATGAACAAGTTAGCTGAACTTAAAGCAAAAGCTACCACAGGTTTATATGATAAGAACACTATTGCTGACCAACAGTTTGATACTTCAAGACAGGCTACAGTAGATAATATCATTGGTACTGAGATACAAAGACGTAATAATGCTGCAATGGCGCAGGCTGCAAGTGCATTGTCTGATCAGTTTGGTATTAATCCAAGAACAGGTGGAACTGTGTACTTTAAACAAGGTAGAAGAGTTAATCCAGCTGCTGAAACAGAAGATCTAATTCTTTCCAACTATACTAAGCTTGCAGAAAGGTTTCCTGATATAGCTGATAATGATCCTTATAAGCTTTTAGATATTGCATCTAAAATGTCTGGTTATGGAACAACAAAAAAATCATCTAAAAAATCATCAAATGACTTTGATATGTATAGGCAAATGATGATGGGTAGAGGTGCAGCTTCAGCAGAAAGTGATCAATGATAAACTTATAAAGTTTAATAAACTTTATAAATTTTATATAAATTTACAAACAAAAAAATGGCAACTTATATACCTGGCATAACAGATTATATTCCACAGGTTCAACCTTTCAAACCTGACTTTAACTTTCTTAATAATGTCTTACAGTTTAAGCAAAACAAGTATGACCAGAATTATAAAGCAATAAGTCAGAAATACGGTGCACTTCTTAATTCTCCTATGATGCGTGCAGACAACATAGAGAAGAGAAATGAGTTTTTTAAGATGATTGACAATGACATCAAAAGGATGTCAGGGATGGACTTATCTCTACAACAAAATGTAGATTCAGCCAATACTGTGTTTGACTCTTTTCTACAGAATAAAGATCTTGTCTATGACATGACCTTTACTAAACAACATAATAAACAAAAGCAGATTGGTTTAAACTATAAAGGTAAAGATGGTTACTGGGATGAAGGTCTTAAGTTTCTAGATTATAAAGCCAAAGAGTATCAGAACGCCAGCAAAGAAGATGCTATGAATATTAGCCCTGGTGAATATGTTCCTAAAGTAGATATTCAAGGTGAAGCAAAAAAATACATAACTGAGCTTTTTAATGCAGGTAAGGGAGATGTATTTGGTATAGAACAAATCAATTATTCTCCTGATGGTAGATACCAAATTAAATTAAAGAATGGTAAACTTTTGGATACCCCTCTTCAAACTTTGTTAATGACTCAGTTTGCAGATGATCCCCGTGTTAAGTCCATGTTTTATACTAAAGCATATGTAGACAGGGAATCATATATAGAACAAAACTTAGAAAAGTTTGGTGGTAACCGTGATGCTGCTGAAGATGATTACTTTACTAAAGTTGATTTTAAAGTAAAAGAAGCCAAGTATTATCAGCAGGAGATGCAAAAACTGGCAGAATCAGTTAGAGCTAAAAAAGCAATTATAGAAAAGCAGATTAAAAAGCGCGGTACATCTGGTACTGATGATCTAGCAAAAGCATATGAAGCTGCAGGAATTGATGTTTCTACCATAGATAGATCTTTAGATCATACAGATGAAATTGCCAAGATAGCAGATTCACTTCTTAATCCTGATCAAGACAGAGATACAAGAAGAAGAACTATAGATGCTTTTATGAGCAACAGTCTTTTGAAAAATAAAATAATTGAATCATCAGATAATATTGCCAGACTTACAGGTAGTATTGATATTAAAGAAGATCCATATCATCTTAAAGAGTATGATCACAGCTTAAAGATTAATGAGTTAATAACTCAATCTTCACTTAACAGGCAAGAAACAAGAGAAAGATATGCTCTTGAAGATCAGCTTGAAAAGAACAAGAGAATATATGATATATCTGCTGCAATTGCCAAAGGTGAAATAACAGGAGATAGTGTAGTTAGAGGATCACTTGTTACAAATTCTAATAAACCTACAATTATAAAAGATTTTGCTGGTACTACAACAGGTACAGAAAATTCAAAAGAACTAGAAGAAAATCAGCAAGCTGTAACAGATGCCAGTAATTCATTCTTTAAATCACAAAATGCTTTATCATCTGGATATACAAATACACTATTAGATCTTGCAAGTGGTAAACAAGAAGGTGATGCTAATGAAGTTAAAAGAGCACAAATAACTTTACAGGGTATTTGGGGTACAGCTAAAAAAGATCAAAATGGTAAAGTAATCGGTTTTGGCTACGATCCAGCAACTAACTCATTATATAATGAAAAAGGTCAAAGGGTAGCTGATCCTGAGTCAATGATTACTGATAAAACATCAACTGCTATTTATAAAAATGCTTTAGCAATGGCAAGAGAGAACAAAGATATAGATTCACATTCTATGTTCTTAAATGGCGTGGGTAAAAACTATATGAAGAAAAGAGATCTTTCATTACAACTTTATACTGCTGCAAACGATAATGTAATTAACAATAATAAGGTTATTAAAAATCTTGTTCAGTATGATGATATGGAGGACAAGATTGGTTGGGATGAGATGTTTACTTCTGACAGCAAATTAAAATCAAGACCTCAGTTTGTAAAAGATTACATTGCTTCTATGAAAAAGTTTGCTCCTCGTGAATCTATTGATGCAGATGATGCATCAGATAAGTATGATGACTATATGGAGCAGTATAATAAGACTTACTATAGCAGTCCTAAAGGAATTAAGTCTTGGTACGGTACTCCTGAGTTTCAAATGCTGGGTGGAGGTAAAACAGCAGGTAATGCATTTTTGTATAGTGCTAATACAAAAGAGCCTGGCTCAGATGCATCAAGAGGTTTATTAGGTATTTATACAGATGCCCTAAATGGTGGTATTTTTACATTTGATAATCAGACTACTGTAGATGATGCAGAGGATGAAAATAATGAAAATGCCAAACTTGCAATGCAAAACTGGATTGCTGATCTTAGGAATGGTGTAACATCTGGTAAAAACTCAGAAGCATTTAGCGCAGAATTGTACTATATGGATCTTGCTTTAAGTGATCCTAATTATGCTGGAGCACTTGTTAAGTTTCCTGAAGCATGGATTGAAAGCCATAAAGCTAAAAAAGGTCAGGCAAAGACGTGGGCAGATGATCCTGATATTTCCAAAGGCGTTGGAGTTTATTTTAATAAGAAAGCAGCTAAAAATGATCTTACTGAATCATTTAGATTAAAGCCATATGATATTTTGATAAATCATGCACCTGTTAAACTATCTGATCCTAAAGGTGGTGATATAACAATAGGTAAAAGAAAACCAGATGGTACAATTGAAGTTCATGGTAATGTATTTGGTTATCCTAAAGGCAGTAATAAGCTTGAGTCAAGATCTATATACTATAATTATACTAATGATCCAGGTGGTGAAACCCTTGTTACTGGTCTTGAGAAACTATTAGAGACTGTTTCACAAGCTAATAAGTCATATGAACAAAATAATTTTAAATGGATATATGATCCAGAAGAGTTGCCTAATGTACAAAGGATGTTATATGAAGCTTCTGGTGAACAGTTACCAATGAATCCAATTGAAAGCTTTTCACAAAATGTTTCTTCAGTTAGAAATCTTATTCCAACTCTTAGGTAATGGCAGAGGAATTTAACAATTTAGAGAACATGGATGTTAGTTCCATGTATGCTCCATCATTTGATGATATTAAAGTAGGGCAAGATCCTTTAGCACTTCTGCAAACAGACTATGTTCCATTTGTACCGCCTTTGCCTGATGGTACACCCGTACCTCCTGCTGTAAATACACAGATTACAGGTGACTATTATAGTGGGCCAACACCTGGTGCTAATCCAAATGTTACATCACAAGTAGGTACATTAGATTACACTAAAGCTGCAATTACTGCAATGCAGGATAATAATTGGGCTACTGATCCGTATAAGTATGGACGTACTTATTCTTATGGTGCTGGTTATAAAGCAGCAAATTTTGATAGGTATTATAATCATCCAAAGTTTAAAGAGTTTGGCTTTTCTCCTTATAGAGATAATGATGCCTATTATAATGAAAAAGGATCTTGGTGGGATGACTTTCAAAGGATGTCAACTCAATATCTTAATGTAGCTTGGGCTGGTGGACCTAAAAATCTTTATGGTGATGAAAAACTAGCCTATGAAGATTTTCAAAGAGCTATGGATATTGGTCAATCAACTCGTGGTGGAGTTGGTTCTTGGGTTACAAACTTTGGTCTTAACTCTGCATTTACAGTAGGTATAATTGGTACCATATGGGCAGAGAACTTAGCTCTTGCAGCTATTGAAGCTGCTTCTTTAACTACAGCAACACCTGAAGTACTTGCAGTAATGGCTGCTAGAAATACTAGAAACTTTGGTAAACTAGCAAGAGGTATGGCTGGTATATCAGATTTCATGAAAGAGATGAAAGCTGCCAATTATTCTAAAGAGTTTTTTACTTGGGCTAAGATGGGTGAAGCAGCTAAGAATACTGCAAGTTATCTTAATCCTTTGGGTAGAACATTTGAAACTACTAAAAACATTCTTAATGGTACTAAAGGATTTGATCTACTGCAAAACAAAGCTAAGTTTGCTTTAGGCTTTGGTGATTTTTATAGAGATCTGCGTGAGATAAATGTTGCACATTCAGAAGCCAGACTTGAAGGAGAAGGTGCTGCAGTAAAATATCAAGATGATGCTATTGATGAGTTCTTTGAAAAGAACAACAGAATGCCTGATGAGCAAGAGTCTAAAGATATATTTGAAAGAGCTCAGTCAGTAAAACACGGTGTTATCCTTGCAAATGATATTGGTATATACTTAACTAACAAGATTGCATTCCATGATTTGTTTGAAGGTATAAGACCTGGTGCCAAACTGTCTAAGATATTTACAGATGACTTTAGAAATACTATGAAGAAAGCCTCAATGAAAGGCTTTAAGATTGGTATGGATGTAGTAACTCCTGGGGTTAAGACTGCGGGCAAAGCAACAGCAGATTTCTTATTTAAGTCAGCATACTCTCCACTTAGTAGAAAGTACTTTTTAGGTAATCTAGGTGAAGCACTTCAGGAAAACTATCAGGAACTTGTACAGTCTGCAGCTATTGACTATGAACTTAACATTCAAAAAGATCCTTCACAAGCAGGTTATTATGGTGCTGTTGCCTCTATTGGTAAAGGATTAAATGAACAATTCAGTAATAAAGGTCTGGATACTTTCCTACAAGGTTATTTGATGGGTAGTATTATTCAAGCTGGTGGTGTGGGTATTCAAGCTGTTGGTGACTATGCTTTTAAATCAAAAGAGCAAAGGCAAGAAGCTAAAGCCAATAGAAAAGATTACTTGAATAATACAATGAATGCTGTTAACTCAGTAGGTAAGAATGTAATGCAGTATGGTAGTGGTGCCAAATTTTCAGATGCACTTGCAGAGATAAGACAATCAAATGCAAGAAAGCGTGCTGCAAAAGAAAGAGGTGATGAAAAAGCCATGCATGATGCTGGAGATGAGACTAACATAAATCACTTCTACACAGTTGTATCATCTGGTAATACTAAAATTGTATTAGACCACTTTGATGATCTACTTAGTTTATCTGATGAAGATCTATTAAATGCAGCTGAAGTAGAGGATCCATCAGCAGCTCCACAAGTAAGAGCCAAGATTGAAAAAGCAAAAGAAAGACTTGCTCAATTTGATAGGGCATATAAGTATCAGCAAAAGGCTGCACCAAATCCTTATAACCCTAACTTATTCAATCCAAAGAAAAATCCTGATGAATATAACTTTGAGCTAGACAGATACAATGGTTATGAAAGAACCATGAGAGATATACTGTTTGCTCAAGAAGACCATGCAAGAATGTCTGAAAGACTTTCTGCTATATATAATTCAGCAGCAAATCAGTCTGGTGTATTTAAGGATATGATGAAGTCAGTCAATCCTGGAAATACAATAGGAGCTACTGCAGGTAGTGATATTACAATGTTGTTGGATCCTAAGCAAAGACAAACTTTTTTCCAAGGTATAAATGAAAGAATTAAGATTCTTAGAAATGGAGATAGTGAACAGAAAAAAGAAGCTGACTTTTTAGAAACACAGAATAAGATTCTAAAAGATTGGATTAACCATGTGCATAATGTGGTTAAGGAAACCAAATTAGAAAAGAGAGCTGTCTTTAATCCTAAGACAAAAGAACAGATAAAAGAAAGGTCCAGGCACAGAATTGGAGCTAAGATAAGAACACCTGAGGGTGAAGAAGGTAAGATAACTGATGTCTACGGTGATAAAATAACTATTAAGCTAGCAGATAAAACTACCAAAGAAGTTAATAGGGATAACATAGAAGTATTAGAAGATAGTGATCAATTGACTCTTGATTTAAGTGCAGATAATGAGAATGAGATTGATTTTGCAATAAACAGTCTTTATAATACATACGAATCTTATATTAGGCATGTATCTAAAATGAAGAATGGATATGTTCTTAATGATCATCTTCATGAATCATTTAGACATATACTTGATTTTATTACACTTGAGTTAGATAAAGAGGATATAATCACAACTTTAAATACTCTTAATGATCCTAATTTCAGATCTAATTATGAAGCAATTCAAGCTAATGTACAAAAGATAAAGAGAGAGCAAGATTATCAAGCTAAGATGGAAGCACTCAATAAGTTTGAGGATCTAAAAGCTGATAATAAAATGCTTAATGAACTTTATGATTTGGGTGTTAGAATACTTCCTGAAGATGTAGAAAAAGTAAAAGACTATACAATTGTAGACTTCTATGATGTAAAAGGCAAAGAGTATGTAGACTATTCTAGTCCAGAATATAAACAGATAGTAGATATAATTGAGAAGTATGCTGAGCAGGCACATAGAATGGTTACTGGAAAGCAGATTGAAGAAGAGGCTGATGGTGCATCTATTATCTTAAGAATGTTTAATTCTGTAGCTAGAAAGAGACTTAAGAATGATAAGCGTACTTTCAGAGATTTGGCTATTCAATTTGGCTTCAGTCCTACAGCAACAGAAACAAAAGTTAGTACAAGAGATCTATTAGTTAAGATTGTTGAAAGCAAGTTCTCAACGGATAGAGAAAAAAGACTTGCAAGAAGACTACTTACTGTAGTAGAACCAAATGCTACAATAAATATTGTAAGGAATCTTACTACTCCAGCTAGTTTTAATTCTGCTACTAATGAGTTAAGTATAGATCCAAGGCATTCAAGTATAGAATACAAAGCAGGTGAAAAAGGCAATCCATTTGAGCATGTTATACTAAACCAAACTCTTATGTCAATTGCCAAACAGGGACTGCTGACAGACACTGAGTTTTCAGATAAGATAACAAAGCTGCGTGAAAGAGCAATCTCCTACCAAGGAACTGCAGCATATAAAGCAAAGTATGGTGATAGACCAATGCTTGGCTTAGCAGATAATGCTGAATTTATTACAGCAGCTCTTACCAATGATTTGTTCCAATCAGCATTAAGAGAAACTCCTTATCAAACAACAGGTAAAGTATCAGATGCTTGGACTGACTTTGTAAATAGTATAAAGAAGTTCTTTGCCAGAATGTTTGGCGTGGATATAAGCAATACACTCTTAGATGAGTCGTTGTATATTATCTCTTCTAAGCTAGATGAAGAACCTATAGAACCAAAGGGTGGAGAAACTACAGTTAAACCTGAGACTACAGTAACTACCCCCATAGACCAGATAAGATCTCAAAACCCAGTATTGTATGATGACCTTCTTACTGCATATAAGTTATTTGCACGTAAAGAAGGTAAAACAATTCCTGAATCAGATGATGAGATAGGAGAGTCACTTGGCTTTAAGAACTTTGTTGAGTCTAACTCAGACGCTTTAGAGATAATAAGTAAAGCTGCACCTGCAAGACCTAAGGCTGCTCCTGTAGCACCAACAGCTGTAACAGAAACAGAAAAAGAAGGTGAGCCAGTTGAACTTGATAAAGATACTGAAGAGAAACTCTATGAAGAGATAGAGATTGTACTACAGACATTTGATGAGCCTTCAGATTATAAATATCAAATTGTATCTAATCCAAAATATAACTTTGAGGAAATTGTACTTATACTTGGAAATAAACAATGGGGTATTGAGGCCATTACAAACTCTAATAACTATAAGCAAGGAGATGAACGTGCTATCAATCTGTTAAAGGAACAGAATAGATTGCAAGACATTCTTGATGAAAGAATTAGAAAAGTAATGGAGAAATACAATTTGGATTTTGTTAAGGAACAAATTCCAGGTGCTCCAGCCCCAGCTGCAGTAACTGAAGAACCAACTACTACAGCAGGTGTCTATACTCCAACTACTCTTTATGGTACTCCTACAGGTGAACCATTAACTACTGCTACAACTCCTGTTTCTACAGATGCTAAAGCTAGTATAGAAAAATTAACTAATAGAATTATACCAAATCAAAAGAAAAGATTAGCAGATGCCCAAGAAATAGCTGCTAATGGAAAAACTTTTAATGAAGCTGTTAATAATCTTCAAAAAAAATCTGAAAATGCTAGAAATAGAGCTAATGAAAGACTTAAAAAAGAAGCAGCTAAAAAAGGAGTTAAACCTTTAGATATTCAAGAACAATTAGATAATTATGAAGAAACTAAAGAAGCTGATAAATATGATTATTTAATTAACCAAATAAATGATGTTTATGCAGGTGAAACGGAAAACTTTGGTAACCTTACACAAGAAGCTATTGATTTTGAACAAGAAAATCTTGATAAAGCCAATAACAGATTAGCTGCTTTACAAAGTGGTGTTTCTACAGATGCTAAAGCTGATATAGAAAAACAAAAAGATGCTTTTTCTAAACTTATTAATGGAGAATATTCTGCAGCATACGGTTTGGATCCAATGGGTATTCCTACAGATAGTGAATTTGATATAACTCAGGGAATAAGCAAAACTATATTAAAAGGAGTTAAACTTACTAATGAAGAGCTTGAAGAATTTTTAGATACTGCAGAAAAAGATAGAAATGAATTTTTTAAAAGAATAGCACAAAATAGACTAGCTGCTTTAGAAGGTAAGGTTGTTGAACCAATTAGTAAACCTAAAGAGGAAGAAGTTTCTGATTCAGTAAAAACTTTTAACTCTAGTATAGCTGCAGCAACTAAGCAGGACCAGAGTGTAAAAGAACAAAAAGATAAACGAAGTGCCGCAGCTCAAAGTGGAGAGAAGAATGTGGATATGCGAGCTATAAATGCATATTTAGGAGTTAGAGGAAATAATATTCGTGAAGCTTTTAAAGAGCTTTTTAAAGATAAGCCTGCAAATAATATTATTAATACTATTGAAAATCTACTTAAAAAAGGTATTACTATATATCAAAAAACAGGAAAAGATGATTTTACAATTAATAATTATAATAGTATACTAGAAAGAATAAATAAATTAGATAGAGAAAATATAACAGATTCACAATTAAAAGATATTGTAGATTCATTTATTAATATAAGTGCTAACCTTTATCAATTAGGTAATATAGTAAATTATAATACAGAGTTAGCTGGTTTGGAGGTTAAAAAATCTGAAGTATCAACTAAAGATGCTTTAGCTGAAGAAAAAGTTAAGACTGACATTATTGAACTTAAGGATGTATTTAAGTGGGATGATAACAAGAAATCATATAATAGGACAGCCAAGCTTGTTAAAGACAAAGATGGAAATACACTGGGTGTTGATGTTCTTAATGTAGATAGAAAAGTATATACTATTGAAGCAGCTAATATTGACCCTGAATTGTTGAGACAACTTGAAGAAGTAGAACGCAAGTATATTTTTAGAGGTCAAACAAAACAACAATTATCTAATATCAGAAAAGAAGCAAGGGTTCTTTATAAAGAAATTGCTAGTAAAGAGATAGCTAGACTTACAGGTAAAGAGGTTATTCCTACTACTGAAGAAAAGATAAAATCTTTGGATGATGTCTATGAAGATATTGGCAATATGGATCAGCTTGATGAGTGGTACCAGAGAGGAATAGCTGAGCAAATACCTGCTGAAATTTTAGATCAAAAAAGACAAAATAAGATCAATGAATTGGCTAAAAAGATTAACTTTACAGATCTTAAAGATTGGCAAGAAGTGTACGTAAAAGGTGATACAACCCCACGTGTAGTATATGATCCAACAGGGGAAGGAGTTAAGAAAGGTGAAGTTATTTTACTGCATTATGGAGACTATTTAGCAGGAGATATGAAGTCAGCTATTAAAGTTACACCTGAGAATATTAATTCAATAATTGAGTCAATACCCAATCCAGCTATGAAAGAAGTTATACCTACTGGTCCTACAGTAACAGAAGAACAAGTAAAAGAGTCTAATGCTACTGTAAACAGTTTAAATAACCCAGAAGTAATAGATGATGAACAATTTAAAAAAATCATTGAAGATGCAAAAGCTGGAAAAGCTGATGACTTTTTGAAGATGATAAATCAAGAAATAGAAGAGAATAATAACTGTTCAACCTCGTCAGGTACAAAAGAAGAATAATAATGAGCTGCTTAAAAGACAATACACGTTTAATCACTCTTCTTGGTGGTTATATAACTACAGTTTTAATTGATAAAAGTAAATCTGATAAATCTTTTTCAGTTGATGAAGTAGTCAAACAAGTATATGATAACTTCAAAAAGATGAATGCATCAGAGGAGTTATCAATGGATGCTGCACGCATGGCTCCTTTTTTAATGCTAAAAGTAGCAGTTCTTGCTCCCGATATAACAGCAAATCTTGAAAAAGTTAATCCAGATATATTATATAATATTCTTGATTTAAGAAAAAAGACATTAAATGATGATTCTAATTTTACTGCTCTTAAAGGTATACTTGGTATTGGAGTAGTAGATACTTCTGAGTTAGATGCATTAGAGGATGCTGTTAAAAAAGCAAAGACTCCTTCAGTAGTTGAAACTATAGCAGGTAAGATCAGTAATATCTTCAATGGTTTTAAGACATATGCTCAAGTACTTATAAACTTTGAAAATCGTAATGCTCCTGATTATTTAATACCTAAACGTGAGTATGTTAGAAGTTCTGCTGTAAAAAAGAATATAGATACGCTTTTAAATACACAAATTACTTATAATGATATTTCTAATAGCAGTCAGTTAGTACTACCTGGCTTAAGTAAACCTGGTGTTTATTTAAGATCAATGCCTGTTAAAAAAGCCTTAGAATTATATCCTATGGCTTTTAAGGATTATAGAAGTAACTTTTATCCTGATTTTGTAAACATACTTGTTGATTCAGATGGAAATGCAATTAATTTTGATGATAACGGTAATGTAAATCAAACACAAGGACATCCTGTATTTTATGCTATTGAGGATAAACCATTAAGATTAAAAGGTGCTTTGGTTATTACTGATGAACAGTATAAAGAATGGGTAGAAGAATTTAAAAAAACTCCAGAGTATACAGAACTTGAAACTGATAAAGCTAAAACTGGAAAATTATATGTAAAGTCACAGATCTTTAAACAAGTAAAACAAAGAATAAAAGACATAGAAGATTCTAAATATCCTGCTGACACAAAACTCATGACCAATGAGTTAATGGATCAGATCTATGATGAGGCTGTACAGGATGTAATAGTTTTTTACAATAATTTGGATACTTTTTTAAATCACTTAAATAACAATCCAGATGATGTTATTGACAATGTGTTTGTAAAAAGCGGCAAAGGCTTTATTACAAGTAACATATATGCACCCTCTAAGCTCTCATCTATTGCTCTACCCCAAGGACAAAAGGTTAATATAGATGTAGTTACTGCTGAACAGACTTTGGGATCATCCCTTGTTCCAGGCAATGCATACATTAAAGTTCCTGGTATAGATGAGAAGATTACTATTTTACGTAAAGCTGTCTATGAAAACCCTGAGATTGCAGAGTCAATAAACTCTTTCTTTACTGACTTATTGTACATCAGACAAGGTAAGAATGTAATACCTATGAGTTTGTCAGATAGGATTACTTATATCAAACAGTTTATGATGATGGATTACTCCACCATTACTTTTCTATATACTAAAGATGAAAATACAGGTGATCCTAACTATGCATTTGAGAAAGCAGATGGTACTAAATTCTATAAACTTAAGGTAGCTAATTATCCTTCTATAGATATTAAGTTTGATAATAGTCCAGAAGATGTAGCTGCAAGAAAGCAAGCTTCAGATTATATCAAAACATACTTTAATAGTGGATTTGTTATTTATGACAAGACAACTCCTGAGAAGTCAGCAAGCTATGAGTTTAATCAGGATATAAGAGATAAAAATACCAAAGCTAAAGATGTATTAGATAAAGCTAGACAAGATGGTGCCAAGTTTGTGTTTGGTCATGTAGCAACGGCAGATGAATCAAAATCTGAATCTATTGCTAAACAAGTAAGTAGTTTAGAACCTAATACTATTTTTGGGTACCCAACTGGTAGTAAAGTAGAAGGTAAAGAGTTTGAATACTTTTTGGTTTACAGACCTGTATTTAATATTGATAAAGAACTTGCCAATGGAAAATACAGAGAAGTTAAATCTAAAACTATTACACCAGATGGAACTATAATAGAGTTTACCAGGGATGATGAAAGACCTGAGTACAATGACTTTATTATGAACAACTTTTCAACTAATGCTGTAGTAAATGATTTAGGTAATATTACACAGGTTAATCCAAGTTTTATATTTTCTCCAACATTTGAATCTTCAGAAAAGATTAATGATAAGCTTACTGCTGAAGATAGAGCTAAAATGGAAGAGCAGGTTAAGGAAAGCGTAAAGCAGGATCCTATGACTGGTAATAACGCCAGTAATGTAAAACCTGAAAGCTTCTTTGATCTTTTTGATGATAAAAGTTTTCAAAAATCTGAGCAACAAAGATTAGCTGAGAATAAAGCAACTAGAGTTAAGTCTGCTAAAGGACTTGTGTGGTATCTAGGTAGCACAAAGGCCAAGAATGATGCAAACTTCAAGGCTCTATATAATTCACTTAGTGCAGCTGAAAAGAAAGAGCTTGATAAAGAACTTGCAGAAGGTAGAACAACTCCTCATGAATTATCTAAGCTCTTTCCATATGAAGTATTGTTCCGTGCAGTAAATATGCAGGGTAATAATCCATCAGCTGAATGGGTTGTAAAAGGAATTATTCTTTATAGTTACTATAAAAAGTCTAAGGCGGAAGCTTCTGAGATTGATTTTACAAACTTATATCATGAAGCTTGGCATGGATTTACACAAACATTCTTAACACCAGAAGAAAGAGATGCTTTGTATAATGAAGCTTCTAAGAAAGATGGCAGCTTCAGAGACTTTAATGGTAGGTATGTAACATTCCAATCTGCTACCAAGAAACAACTTGATGAGTTCATGGCAGAAGACTTTAGGACATACATGATGAATGGTGGTAGGGTAAGTGATACCAAAGCACCAGTTAAGAATAGTATATTCCGTAGGTTACTCAATTTCTTTAAGCAACTGTTTGGTAAAGCTTCAGTAGATCAGGTTGCTTTTGATCCTAGAAACTTCCCAAAGATTAATGAGATCTATCAAAAAATAAGTATTGGTGACTTCAGCAGCTACAACTTCAATACTCAGAACATTGATCAGACAATGGGCACATTTGAGAGATCAATGCTTGCCACGGATCCTAATGCTAAGATTACTGAGATTGGATATGAAGATGCCAATAAGATATATACTACAGTAAGTTCAATGATTAGCACTTATGCTAATGAACTTAACAAGTATTTCACAGAAAGAAAAGGCAAAGAGATTACTTCTTACTCTACTCAATTGATGAAAGAATCTCAATTTGCATTAAAGGTTTACAGAGACATCAAGATTAAGTTTGAAAATGAGCTTTTACCATCTCTTAATAAAAGAATAGAAGGTGATGTAGCTGAGTTCATTAACATGGCTCTTAAGAAAGAAGATATTAAGGCTAACCAAACTCAATTAGATTCTTTGGCTGAGGCAGTAAAACTTGATACAAATAAAAACAGAACTATATCTGCAGTAAGTGTATCAAGTATACTTAATCTCTCACCTGATAAAGTTGCAGATGTATTAAAAAGAATCAATGCTGAGCTAGCTACAATAGATAATGCATATAATACTCAACAGCTTATACAGCAGAGAGATCTTATTAGTTGGTCAATAGATAACTTTGGGGATACAACAGATCTCTCTAAGAATACAGACAAAGGAGTAATAGCATACCATCTTAAAAAATCAAAGTATGAGATTACCAAAACTGTAGATGAGGAAGTAGAAGAGGTAAATGATGCAGTACAAGCAGAGAAAGGTAAGAATGAGTATGATGACTTGTCTAACAAGCAAAGTCAGTTTGACATAGCAAAAGCTGATATTCATTATTTACTTGGTAATATTCATAAGTATGATGAGAACAACAAACCTGTTCTTAATGATCTTGGAGTACAGATTCTAGAAGACAAGTTTGTTGTATGGAACAGGGTATCCAGATTACTTAATGGAGAAATAGATCCAGAAGAGATGTATAACATCCTTCACAAGGCAGCAAACTTTGGTGGCAAGAATGATCTTATCATAAAACAAGTACTACAAAAGCTTGGAAGCATAAGTCCAGATATGACAGAAGCATCTGCTAGAACATGGATTAGCTTTACCAATGTATTCAGTATGTATAATAATCCTTTGTTTCAAATGAATATTGAAAACAAAGGAGACAACAACTTTAAAGTTGCTGTTGGTTCTGTTAACTCTATTCAAAGAAAAGTTAGACAGATATGGGCCAATAGATTTAGGACTGCAGAAGGTAAACACTTTAAGAAGAATCTTGATATAGAAACAGATCCTGAGCACTACAGAAAGACATATCTAGATGTTGCTTCATTGCTTAGTGATCGCAGACTTGGTAATGGTACTTCTCTTATGGATGGTGCAGCATTTGAGTTCTTTAATTCAATTGGCGTAGCTCTTTCAGATAAGCCAGAAGTAAAAAGAGCAGTTACAAGACCAGACAATCCAGTAGGATCAGCACCTATAATTTATGGTAGGTTGCGTGATATGTTTGCAAGGGGTGTTACTAGGATCTATTCACTTAATGAGATCTTTGATGAGTTTCCTGCAACTAAAGATTTTAAAGATTCTCTTCCAAGTCAGGATACAAACTTTACTGAGCTAGCAAATTTAGAGACTAAGAACAGTGACTATACGTCAAACTATCTTGAGTCTAATGCTGCAGGTAACCCGCAGTTCTCTTTGACACAGCATAGCTCTTTGTCAGTTATGGTAACTCTGTTAAACAAGGGTAAAAGTCTTAGACAGCTTTTGACTGACTATCCTTTTATGCAGAAGTATAATCCTCTTACTCAACCTGCAGCTGCTGTATCAATGGAGTTAAACTCTATGTTTGATGTACAAGATTTTATAAATGGTGGTGAAGGAAGTAGAAGAGTGCGTAATGGAGTGCCTGTACAATATAAAACAGGTAACGTAGCAGGTTTAAGATATATTGATGATGAGATGGGTGATGTAGGTGTAGAAACATCTAAGCTTGATCCATACTCTAAACTTGTATTTGACTTTCATAGTCTTGCTTTTTTAAACAGAATGGAGTTTATGACTCCTGCTGACAAGAGCACAAGGCTGTCTAGCTACCTAACATATATTGAAGGTGGATCACAAAATGGTAAATACTATATAGAGCCTATATCTGCATATGAAAATGAAAGTGGATATGTAGCTGCATATGGCAGAGCTGCTGAAATCTTTTCCAGGTATCTTGATGGTGAGATGGGAAGGATAGCTAAAATGCAGGAACTACAGAAAAGAATCAGTGAACTTGCAGATGGTGAATATATTGTATATGATGCAGCATACCTAAAACAAGGTCAGGAGTTTATAGTATTTGAAGACATTATATCTAAAAGACTATTAGATCAGATAAAAGGATATAAGACTATAGAAGAGGCTTCTGTAGCATTAAATAAACCTGATCTTAAAAATGAGATAGAGCAAGAGATAATTGAATACCTTGTTGATCAAGTGGATCAAGTATCTAATGTATTTAATGAAGCTCCTTTTATCAGTGAAGATCTTATTCAACAAACTAATGCCAGAGCTAAGAAGTATGGGTTTAGTCCAACCAAGAATAAGACAACTGAATCATTGGTTAGGTCTTATGTACTGAACAACTGGATTAACAACTATGAGTCATCAATCATGATCTTTGGTGATCCAGCAATGTATAAGCTTAAGAGTGAAGAGTATCATAAACGTAATGCAGGTGCTCAGTCAGCCAAGACAATTCCAGTTACCAATAAAACTATTATTGAGTATGTGAATAATAAAACTACTTCTCAAAAAGATGATAATGGTAATACAATTGTTGGTTCCTATGCTATGTCACTTAATGATCCAACTATAAAAGAGAAGCCACTTGATCTAAACGGCAGGGTAGATGTTGCTGTATTGGAAGATAGTGTTGTTGACTCAGAAAAGATTGGAGAAATTATGCAAGGTCTTCTGGATAATGAGATTGAAATCAATGCATATAAACTTAAAAAGCTATTTAGTAAAGAGCAAGAAAAAGCATTTATAAAAGAACTTGAAGATAGGGTTCTTGCAGATATAGGGACTTATAAAAATATGAAAGAGGGAGATGGACAAGGCTGGATTGCATTTGACTTCTACAGAAGAGTATCTATGCTTCTTGATATATGGACACCTATACAAAATGAGATGTTCAACAAGATTATCAATAAAGAAGAGTTTGATGTAAATAATGTATCTCAGTTCTTCCCTGTATTGAAGCTTCAGTATTGGGGTGCACTTGGAGTAGAAGCAGATATGTTGGCTGTAAATGGTTATCACAAGTTCTCTCTATTCCCATTGATCCCACCAGTTATTGAAGGAACACCTCTCGAAGATATTCATATGAAGATGATGAGAGATGAGATTGACTATGCAGTGTTCAAGTCTGGATCTAAGATTGGTAACTTAAATAAGATTGATAACAAGGGGAACGTAATTACCGATAAATTCTACTTGGATAAAAAGCGTGCAATAAACAACACAGATGCTCCTTTTGCCAAGAATCCTATATTTTTACAGTTCCTTGGTAATCAGTTAAGTATTGCTCCTGAGTATAAAGAAGAAGTTACCTTCCCAACTCAGATGCGTAAGATCATTGAAAGAGGTTATTTCTTAGATGGAGTTCCTAAAGACTTTGAGATAACTGAATCACCTGCTACAAGAAAAGCAAAATGGGATATGCTTACTACAGATAAAGAAAAAGCTGCAGCAAGCAAATACTATGAAAAAATCCTTACTTATGAAAAGTGGATTGCTGCACTTACAAAACTTAAAACAAAACAGTTAAAAGCAGATCTTGGTATAGACGGTAATACTTTAGAAACAAAAGAAGGTAGAGCTGTAGTTACAGAAAAGCTTAAAACATTCCTTGTTAATCAACTTGAATCACAAGATATAGCTGATCATGAGATTGACTTTATTAAAACCATGCAAGGTGTTCTTGCCAATGATTTGTCTATATCTCTTAGTGCTAGTAAACTTGAAAGGGTTCTTAATTCACTTGTTGTAAGAAGATTAGTTAGACAAAAAATTAATGGTGAAGCTTTGATCCAAATTTCTGGTGCTGGATTTGAAAGAGTGCTTAGAGGTAGACTTACAGAAGAAGAAAAAGCAAAATACAATCCAACTAATGATCTTCCATACTATGGTTATAAAAAAGGACCTAATGGTGAGACTTCATTGGCAAAATGTAAAATTGCTTTACAAGGATCATTTAAGGCATTGCTTAATCTTGATGATATTAATCAGCAACCCATAAGAACAATTACACGTCTTAATGAAATGATTAGGAATGAGGAGTGGCTCAATACTGGTAACAATAGAGCTATGATTACCATTATAGGACCACGTATTCCTACCCAGGAAAACAACTCAGTTGAACTACTTGAAGTATGGGAGTTCTTACCTGAAATAGCTGGTAACATTGTTGTTCTACCATCAGAGATTGTAGCCAAGTCAGGTGGTGACTTTGATATTGATAAGATTACATTCATATTCCCCCAGCTTGTAACTAAGAAGGATATGACTTTCTGGGCTACTATAGAAGGTGATAGAGAAATTAAAAAACTTGCTGTAGACAATTTAAAGTATGCTACTAAACTTAACTACTTCAATGTAAATAGCATTATTGACAAACAAAGAGAAGGAGAAAAGTTAGATAAAGAAGAGCAAGCAATCTTTAATATTATTAAAAAAGCCACTGAAGAGTTTGAAACACTCTATCCTCTTGATGATACATCAGAAAAAGGTATAGTAAATAACCTTATCAATAGCATTAAAGACCTACTTGTTCAAAAGGTAGCATACGCATCTTTGGTTACTCCTAACTCAACTAATGTTCTTGAGCCTTTAGCTAAAGACCAACTTGCTGAGAACGTAATGACTTACAATCCAAAAGGCAGGTTCCGTGAAGGCGGGGATACAAGCAGAATATCAGGTACTAAGATATTTGAAGTTCTCTACAACCTCTACAAGCATAGCTCTAACAATATAGGTAAAGACATTCTTGGTATCATTGCTGTAGCAAATAACTACTCAGCTATCTTTAACAGGATAGGTTTTCATTTGAATGCTGAATGGGAGAAGAGTAAAAAAGACAAAAGATCTATGTTTATGCTTTTACAGCATAACTGGATTAAAGATGATAATGGTAAAAATGTTATCTCTTTAGCTGGAACACATGATGCCAACAATGAATACAGTATAGGTAAGATCATTGGTCAGTTGATCAATGGATCTGTTGACGTTGCCAAGGATGCGTGGATCTTCTTCTTGCAAGGATATAGAGAAACTATTCCTACTGTATTGTTTATGGTAAAGGCTGGTGTACCTATTAGACAAGCTATATACATGGTAGCACATCCTTTGGTAAGAGCATATGTTAAAGAACGTCAATTATTAGACAGTGCAATTGCAGTACCACTTGGTATTCTTTCTGAAGAAGATAGAGAGTCTTCTATTAAGAAACTTGCACTCAAAAAAATTCTTACAGATCCAAAATATGGTATTAATTGGTCAGAAGGAGCTACAACAAGTAGAAATATTTATGAAGAAGGAGTAAATGCAATATATGGAAATGATCAAGTAAAAGAAAAATTTAACAAATTCAGTATTGAGTCAAATCTATATGGTAGAATAAAAGATAAGAATTATAAGACCAATGAATTTGATACTGCTGTATTCTTGCACTACTTGCATATAGAAGAGATGGGTGAAGGTGTAACTAACCTTATTCAAAAAACAAACTTTGATACAAACCCATCACTTTCTGTAATGAGTGCTGCAATGAAAGAGTATGAGCTATCAGCTTTAAGAGCAGATGGTAGATTCCCTTCTAAATTTGTAGATAATATTATTACAGATTCACCTATAGGTAGCTTTAAGATACAAAATTTCCAAGCTACTTTATGGAATCCATTGTTCAACTTACGTCATAATCCTGTACTTATTGATTTCTTTGTTAAGAAAATTCTAGGTAAGAAACTAGATAGACTTGCTAAAAGAAACGGATACCAAGCTGGTGAAGTTATTGATTTTGTTAATTCAATGTTAAATGAGTTACCTAACTTCATTTTACAAAATAGCATTAACAACTTTGATATAGATGGTGATACTGAGTTTAAAGGACTGCAGATTGAATCTGCTCTACCTATTAAGAAATCAACTAAATCTAACTTCTCAGTTAAAGTAGCAGCTAAAGATGGTGAACTTACACTCTATCTTGATAAAGAGGCACTTAAAGCGGAGTATAATGACCTGCTTACAAAGGGTAAGTATGTTGATGAAGTAAAACTTGATGAGTCAACTAAAGTTAAACTTGCTCCTATAAACATTTCCTTCTTTGCTAACAGACAGTCTTATTACAGATTTGTTATGGAACGTGAGATTCTTAGAGCCCAGTATCCTGGTATGCAAGGCTTTGAAGAGTTAATGAAGAGAAAGGATGTACAGAAGAGATATGAAGATAATTTGATAGAGCTACGTGCTACTAAAAAAGCTGAAGAGTCAGAAGAAACCTATACTAAAAGAGTAAAAGCAATTACATATGAAGCTACTCTAAGAAATCTTGCTCTGGACAATAGTTTTAACATGGTCAAGATGTTCTTAAGCAATGAGTCTATGGCTCATCAGTATGATGATATTAAGAGAGCATATCCTGAATTAGAGAACAGATACTCTGTAGTTAAGAATATGGAACCATCTTATAAAGAAAACCTTGTTGATGGACCAAGTAAAGTATCTAATATTGTATTGAGTGATGTATTGCTTGATAAAGACAGAATCAATATCTATCATGAAAATATGTTAGAGTTGAGTAATCCTGCCAAGATACAGATTGATACTGATGATGTAACAGAGAGACGAAGGGTAGCTGACTTCTTTACCAAGCTTAGTATCTATGCTTTCCTACAGTCTGGACAAAACACTTCAGGCATGTTCTCATTGGTGAGGTTCATGCCACAGACAAGATACAATGCTATTATCAAGCCTTTGGTTAAGAACTTTGAGAAGAACATGAATAATCTCACTTTAGAGAGATTTGTGTATAGAGCCAATCAGCTTTACAATAAACCTGCTGTTACAACAAGATATAAAAACTGGCAGATAGATACCTATAATGTAAAGGCAGATAAGCTTATTGCAGAAAAAGGTAAACTGAGGGTAAGTGAAATGGAAAACATAGCAGCAGGTATAGCAGCATTCCCAATAGCTCCTAAAGATGACCAGGGTAACTATACTTATACTGGTCAAACTGACATTATAGGTACAGCACTTAGGGTAGGACCAGTAGCTGCAGTTCCAGGAATCTTTAAAATAGTACAGGACATTGTTCCTTCACAAGAACCTATTTCAGAAGAAGAATTAGCTAAAAAAATTCAAGACAAACTTGAAAAACTGTATCCTGAAATTAAGTTAACTATTACCAATGATCCTATTTGGGAAGAAGGTGACAATATTGTAAATCAACAAGAGTATGATAATCAAGTTAATTTTAGACTAAAACTTGTTGATGCTTTATTCCAGC
>Ga0315909_10001677_pt1 | contig 29669 bp, 51 predicted proteins | sample LakEriMetagenome_11_FD_203527 | JGI IMG/M metagenome (GOLD analysis project Ga0315909, IMG submission 203527) | Freshwater fungal communities from buoy surface, Lake Erie, Ohio, United States - Buoy 2 MA125 | ecosystem: Environmental > Aquatic > Freshwater > Lake | place: USA: Lake Erie, Ohio... | reverse complement strand
TGAACGTTCCTGTTCCAAGAAACATTGACCCAGATTTTGTGCCAGCCGTTAGACAGTTTTTGAAGACTGACCCGCTCAAGACTCTAGACCTTATAAGCGCACTTAGATTCTATGAAGTTGACGCTGATGGACAACTCTATGAGGTAAACAGTGCTCGCTTCTACGGAAAAGAGGGAGCCGAAAGATATTCCATGACGCTAACCAAAACCATAGAGTGCTACGCCAAAGTCTTTAGAACTGAGGAAGATGATAACGATTTCGTTAATATAAGATATTCTTTTGTATTCAACAATGGAAAGCTTGATGAAATCAGAATAAAGGAAAACGCAAATGAAATTTGATTATACAAAAACTTACAGCTTTGTCTACAGTAAGATAAAAAATGATAACATCCCGCATGAGTATGCGCACAGATCATCCCTAAAGATTTGCGACGCTCTTTGGGACATTTGGCTCTTTAGCCAAGAGCATGCGCCTGAGATTGAAAAGACCGTAAAAGAGATTTTCTCTGTTGTTTCTAAAGACGGGGAATTAGCGAAGCAGGATTAAAAAAGAAGTTATAATAAGTCTTAAAATTTTTAATGATGTGTACTATAAAAAGTATAATTTGTATTATTCCCATATTCTTATAGTAAGGACATCATGCCAGAACTGAACGCAAATATACCACCAATAGAAGCGTATGTGCGAGGCAACTATCTTAGGGATCAACAGGATTCTCACGATAAGTATTTCCCCTGCCTTATATTCGGCGTATGCTCAATACCGTCAAGAAGCCCACTTTTCCATTTTCTAATGGAAGATGGTGGCCTGTGGTGGAGAATGCCCATATCTGCTTTTTGCGCTGAACCCAATGTTCCAGAAGCAGACATTCATGATCTGGTTTTGTGGAATGCTTTTTCTTCTCACATAACAGTTACCGACTTCTACACAATGAGGAACATGAGAATGACTTATGTTTCAAGATCTGGCGACTTTGTCAATGGGAAGTATTTATTTACACTAGACTGGCATTCGCCAGAAGACAATATTTTAAACACAAAGTTCAGCGAAAATCCTGGACAACACAAATGTGGACACGTCATTCTCAGAGACGATGGAAATTACGCCATACAGCCCAACAATAGAGTCAGAATGTATGATCCGTCTTTTACAACCAAGAAGGGCAACATCATTGACAGACTTATAAATACCAACAAGTGGGATGTAGAAGATGCCGCAAAGTGGGTGACCTCAGACGACTATAGATATGACTATGGCGTTGTAGAAGGTTTCGGAAAAGACACCAAATCTAAGTAATTTAACAAAACATTTGTGATATAATATATAAATCACTTTGTGATATAATATATAAATCACGTGGGTATAAGTTAATGGTAGACTAGCATGCTTCCGACCTGCTCGTGAGGGTTCGATTCCCTCTACCCACTCCAATCGCATAATATTGATTATGTCAATATGTTAAGAAGGGTTCCAGCAGCCCTCAAAGCTCCTGAGTTAGAGGTGCCACCAGCAACTGCTGCAGAAGCACTGTTTGCAGCACCCAGCATTCTTCCGGTTGATCTAGCTCCTTTTACTCCAGCCATGAATTCTTCTGCCATAATTAAACCTTTAAATTAAATTAAAAACAATTAAACTGGGTTAAATCCTTTGATTAAAAGGGCCCATTTTAGATTACTATATAATAAATAGTAACCATGTTTTGGAGGTATGTTATGGCTGGTAAGAAGCCCGCAAAAGTAAATTCAAGTAATAAAAAAGAGAAGGTTGAACTGCCGGGTAAGGCCGTTAAATATCTAGGCTCTAAGGACGCAAAAGCTTTCTGCTGCCCAACTTGCAAAAGACAGCTTATTAAAGGTATAATTTACGAGCATAAGTCAGAAGCTTATTGCAATCGTATTTGTATACCTAAAGAACAAGAAATGGTGGCGGGGTAATTAAAATGAGCAATTATTGGTTAGCTGAATTCCTTGAGGAGATGGAGATGAAACTCCCTCCCGCAGAAAAAGAGTTTGCAGACGCACTCGTAAGAATTGCCAAGAAATATGGCAAGCTAGCAAACGATGACGGTAATGGCATCTGGGTTGGCTATGTATCTGGCGAAGAGAATGACAACCTTGAAATCGGAGTCAAGTGCGGAAACTGCGCCTTGTATGAAGGGGATGGTGTATGCAAGATTGTTGCACAGCAGGTAGAAGAAGATGGCTATTGCAGATTGGCTGCCATTCCAGATGGAATCGTAAAGGGCTCTAGGCACTACTGATGAATAACTATTGGCTTTCGGAATTTGATCATCAGGACAATGATGAACCGGACATGGAAATGCCCGAAGATCCTCATGACGATGAAGAAGAGGAAGAAGAAGAAGAAGAGGAAGAAGAAAACGATCCAAAGTCACGTCTCAACAAAAGACAGTTGATGATGTACGACTACTATGAAGAAGTCGTAGGAGAGTTCGGAATGTTTGACCAATCTTCAAAAGCCAATGGAGCACACTATGCTCCTGCTAGTGATAATCCTTTCAAAGAAAAAGGCTTGATCTGCGGCAACTGTGTTTACTTTCACGGTGGCCAGCAGTGCGAGATCGTAAAAGGTCGAATTGAATCAGACGCAATATGCAAGCTTTGGATAATACCTGAAGATCTAATAAAGGAGTGACATAAGATGAAGGTGTGGATTGATCAGGACCTTTGTACTGGCGATGGACTTTGCGCCGAAATAGCACCTGATGTCTTCATGATGCACGACGATGGCTTGGCCTATGTCAAAGAGGTTGCCTGGCCCAACCTAATGGGTCCTACTGGCTCTGGCAGTGACCCTAAGTACCAGATGGCAGAAGGGTTAGCAGAGGTGCCTGAGAAGCTCTTAGAAAGCGTTATAGAGGCTGCTGAAGAGTGTCCTGGGGAATGCATCTTCCTAGAGCCTTAATAATATAATTTATTACCTAACCCTACGAGCCATGTATTCAACTCTCAATTTTGCTTGACAGTCAGTAACCCAAGAGTTAAAAGTGCTGGAGTTTCTCTGCAGAATGTGTATTGAATAATTTGCTACTCTTGCTACGCCAAAAAAATACCATTCTGTTAGTGGCAGTTTTACATTGTAGTCTGCAAAACCATTTGTGGTAGAGTTTGTATACGGAATCTCAAAGTAAGTGTTGTTTACAAAAGGAAGGTATGACGTATCTGCTGCATTCTCTATATACGGTTGAGAATCATAGGCATTGAGGTTTATATTTTCTGTAGTTCCTTCTCTGGGAAAACTTGAACTTGTAAGAAAGTTGCCGGTATAGTCGTCTTTAACATAGAATCTTGTCCACGTTCTTGCTTCAATTCTATATCTAATACCGACCACAAAAAAGTTAGTTGAATCAGAAACTAATCCTGGATCAGTTCCAGTGCTTGAAACAATATTTTTTCCAACATCGGAAGCGGCAGCGGTTTCGCTATGACTGCTTTCACCATATACTCCAATCCAAGTTCCACCAGTGACTCCGCTATATGCCCATGCGGTTCCTGAGTTCCCGTCGAATGCACGAGAAGAACTTCCCGAAAGTGACCCAGAAGTATTAACTGTGGCTGTATTTGCGTTTGGATTTACCCAACCTGTTTCATAATATGTTTCGGGATTTGTTGAGCTATAGGCTACGTTTTCAGCTTCATAATCTGTTGTCATTATATTTGCTGACTGTACCGGACCATAAACTTGACCATAAGAGTCTGTTAGTGTTGTCTTTACATAATATTGTGTGTTGACCGCTAGACCAGTAAAAGTTCCACTATTTCCACTCAACGATGGTGCTACATTTTGCGGTGAACCAACAGCAGAATTATTTGATGCGAGGAACAGTTCAATTTTAAGATTTGGCGAACCGCCAGTTAAGTTGGTATCTGGGCCTATTGTCGTTGACCAAACAATATTTCTAGTGATTGAGTTCTTTGTTGTATATTGCCAAGCCGAATAAGTAGATACAGTTGGATTAGATAATGTAGTAGAAAATGTGGCCGTTCTTGGACTCGATACAATTATGCCCGGAAACCTTATCCCCCTGCCCATTTTATATAGCCGCCAAATCGCCAACCAATAGATAATTAGGTGTTGAACTAATGACGCCCATACATATGAGAGTAGCAGCCGAGTATTGGACCCTTAGGTTATTTGAAGCGGTACTTCTAACTACGGCTCCAGTGCCAGCAGAAACTGTTACAGAACCAGAACCCCAACGAATTATATCAACACTTTGACCAGCAGAGAATCCAGTTGTTGAATCAACTGTTAGAGTTATCGAACTGGACGAGTCGACCAACAGGACGTTGTTTGCATCAGAAATTGATAGGGTTGCGCTTGCAGTTTTGCTTAAGACGCTAGGCGCTGGTACACCTGGGCCCGATGGGCCCGATGGGCCAGAGGGGCCCGATGGGCCAGAAGGGCCTGATGGACCAGATGGGCCTGATGGACCAGATGGGCCGGTAGCACCTACGGGACCCTGAATGCTTCCAACGTTAATCCAGTCAGTTTCCGAAGAATCCCAGACATAAAGATCACCATTAACTAGGTATGCATCTCCGACACTACCCGTTGGGTGAGCAGCAACTAGGGCTGCGTAGGTTTCATATGAACCAAGAATGTTGACGCCCGTCCCATCTGCTCCAGCTGGTCCAGTTGCTCCAGTGGGGCCAGTTGCTCCAGTGGGACCAGTGGCTCCAGTCGGCCCAGTTGCTCCAGTGGCGCCAGTGGCGCCACTGGCGCCAGTGGCTCCATCTACGCCAATGGTTCCATTGGTTCCAGATGGTCCTGTAGCCCCAGTGGGACCTATTGGACCAGTAGCGCCAGTGGGGCCACTGGAACCAACAACTTGCGAATTTTCCCAAACTAAAGTTGAGCTATTGTATCTTATTACATCTCCGTTTGCTAACGTACCAAGATTAATTTGAACATTATGAAGTTCATCTAGCTCATAACCATTTTGAGTAAAAATCAATGCAGTTCCATTGCCTGCATTTGCTCTTTCTACAATTCCAATAAAAACTAGATGTTCAGGAGTTGATGGTTTAACTTTTGTAAAATTTCCATTATAGCCTAACCATAGAACATCTCCGCTGACGTAAGGAGATCCAAGGCTTAACTTATCAACAACTCCATATCTAGTTATATAACCCAGTTGACCAGCTGCAATGTTTTCTGCTGCAACACCAACAGTTTTGCTTGAAGTTGATTCATTTCTATTATCAGCTAGTTTCACGGCTGCTTTGTCACCGGCGGCTCCATAAAGGTAAACAACTTTTCCTTTATTGATTGTCGTTGACTCTGCATTTCTTGCTAGAATAACAAGCTCTTGACCAATTTCAAGATCAACGTTTCCGCCGTTTAAAGCAAATTTAGCGGTTCCATTATTGGAATCCCAGTGTAGCTTACCAACAGCAGTAGTGACCACCGCTGAAGTATCAAGTTGGACTGAATCAAATGTGGGAGTTTTTGTTGGAATTGGAAAATACGTTACGCCATCATTTGTGAAATCCCATATGTTGCTGTCTTCATTCCAACGAAGCCTTGTGTTTGTTGACGTCCCACGCTCAACTTCTATCCCTGCATCAAGGCTGGGAGCTCCGGTGTATCCATAATTTAAGATAACTATATTGTCCTCAACATACATTGTTTCTGTGTTAAGGGTTACGGTTGTTCCGTTAACTGTTAAGTTCCCACCTATTATAAAATTGCCATTGACAGTTACGTTATCTGTTGTGTCAATAGATGACGCTGTCTCTTGAATCCATTTTAAGGTTACGGCTTTTAATTCATTATTGCCGTCCTTGTAATATATTATTTGATTTACTGGATCAAGGGCTATCTGGCCCTGGCTAATAGGTGGGAGACTTGACATTTTAACTACCTTTTATTATTCAGCTGTTTTTGACTTCTTGTCTACCTTATTAAATACCTGATTGATCTCTGCAGCTGTGAGCTTACCGTCGTCCATATAGGCTCTTGCGAGACCTTCAATGACGGTAGCCACACCAGCTACACCAGCCATCATTACAGCTTTCCAGAGCTCAACGCCGGCTATTGCACCAGCACCTATTACGCTTAATCCAGAAGCTGCAAATACAGCAAGTATTCTAGTGACAATTTGCTTAATTGATTGCATTCTCATACCCTCCTATAGTAATTATTTTTCATTGTTTTTGTCTGTTTTCTTCTCCAATACTAGAAGAATGGCAACACACACAGCCAAGAAAAGGGATACGTATATCATTTTTACTCCTTAAAACTCTGTAAAATTAGTTTTTGCGCCTAATTAAAGAGTATCCCAAAACAAATAGGCAGAAGCCTAAGATTAGTAGGTTTGCACCACCAAAGCCTGTCTTTGGCATTTCTGATCCGTGATCGTGGTCGCCATGGTCGTGGTCATGATCATCTGGCACCGTGGTGGCTGGCGGATCAGTAGTATCCACCGGAGGCTGCGTAGTGTCCACCGGAGGCTGCGTAGTATCCACCGGAGGCTGCGTAGTGTCCACCGGAGGCTCTGTGGTGGTTACTGGAGGATTCCAAACAACTGTCTTTGAAACTGTTTTTGAAACTCCATTTACAGTAGCAGTGGCAGTATAAGTAGCAGAGCCAACAGAGTCTGTTCTGATTGTTATTACGGCTATGCCAGAAGCATTGGTGGTGGCAGTAAAAGTTTGTCCTGCATCTGGTCCAGCACTAACAGTAACGGTAACCACTACTCCTTCTTGAGCTACTCCAGATATTGTCTGTGCAGTTGCGGTTATTACAAGGTCTTCTCCAGCGTTTGGTTCTTCGGGAGAAATTGCAAGTGTAAAGGAGCTTGGTAGAGAAACTTCTCCTCCACCAATTGAGACAGCAACAAAGGGGCTTGTGCTGGCATCTGGGTATCTCCACTCAGCAAGTACTTTTAATGTGCCAACATTGCCCGTAAAGTATCCATGCCAACAAGCTTCAACCATTTGATTAGTTAGACCAAAGTCGTTTATTCCATCTTGTGTTGCTTGTGGCCCACCGTTGCACCCACCGTTGTTATAAACAGCTGTGGGAAGAAGTGCAGTTAGCCAACCATAGTTGTTGTGGCTGGCAAAAAGTCCTCCACCTGAATTGACAAAGTCTGCTATTTTTTCTGCGTTGGTTGTCATAAGATTTGTGATTGTTTGATCACCAAAAAGAGTTGACCAATCGTCGGAAATCCAAATCATTTTTGGTGGAGTGGCGGTAATGGTTGTATTAAAAAAGGTTTCCAATTCACTGGCAGTTAAAACAAATTGAACCTCTGGCTGAGAGCCTGAGGCATACGTGCCAAACTGAGTAAGAAATTTGTTTTGCAGTAGCGTATTCCAGTTGCCTCCGCAGCCCCCAGCGTTAAGGAGGCTTGAGGCACCGAGTATTACAATCTTTCCTGTGTTACCCGCTACTGTCGATTGATCATAAACACTTTTTACAACCTTGGCTATATATTGATCTGTGGCCTCCCCATATGAAGCATGACACACGGGATCCATGCCATCTAGAACTATTGGCCCTCCGCCAGTAGTTGCTTTAGCCGGCTGCGCTGATATTAATTTTCCGTATGGTGTTTTGTGAATTCAATGGCAAAGAACCGAAGATCATCATCAGTCCAAATGCCATTAGTGTGCGTCCTATTTTTTTCATTATGTTTCCTTTATTGATCTTTTTTAAGCATTGCATTTATGTAGTGAACAGCAAAAGCAGCGCTGGTTGCTATTATTGTTATGTTTCTTGTTTCTCCTGACAGTGTAGAAAATACAATCACACTGCCAGATATTGTGAAAGCAAGAGCTGCTGTTTCTGCTGCAAACTTCTTAATAAAGCCCCATGGACTAAATCTTTTTTGCATTGTTTCCTCCGAGTATTTAAATATGCTATTTCTTGTAAATTGTTGTTCTGTATCTGTGTCTGTATCTGGTCCTTCAATTTCTGGTGATTCACCTTCATCTTCACTCTCTTCATTGTCATCTTTGCCCCTTCCTGATGGGGTGCCGCCACCGTTGTTTCCGCCCCCTCCACCACCAGAAGAACCAGATGGAGCTGCAGGAGGACCTCCCGCAAGACCCATTGATGAAACAGCAGCTGCAGCAGCTATGAGAGTTCTTCTTGCGCCGACGTCAATGCTTGAGCCATTTGGCACATAGGTGTCAAGCCCATCTGCGTAGACGTTTATCTCTTCTTCAAACTGTTCTTTAATTTCCGAATTTGCTTCTGTCATAGATTCTGACAACTGATTTTTTTGTTCATCATTTAAAGAACCGGTGTCAATAACAGAAAATATCTCAGCTGCCTGATCGACTGTAATTATTTCTAAAAATTCAGAACTAATTGACAAAGCCAGAGCTGCATCTGACTCTATGCCAGAGCTAATAATTGCATCAACTATTTCCTGCCCCGCTTCTTCACTTATTTGAGAGTTGGATAAAGAAGAAACCAGGTCTTCTACAGCTATTTCTCCAGAATTGATTAAATCAACAATACTTTCAATATTGTCTTCATTGATTATCTCTGGTATTTCTGGAACATCCGGCGGAATTGTTGGAGGCACAGTAGTCGGAGGAACGGTTGTTGTAGTCGGAGGAAGAGTTGTTGTAGTTGAAGGAATAGTAGTTGTTGGCGGCAAAGAAGGTGGCACGGTTGTTGTTGGAGGCGCGGTGCTCGTAGTAGTCGTAGTAGTAGTAGTAGTAGTAGCTACGGCTATTGTGGCCTCTACTGACTGCTCAGGTCCGTAGATGCAAGGAGCAGCAGATGAGGTAAAGCAGCCGCTGGTACCGGGACGAACTTTAAATCTTATATCTCCGAACCCAGTTGTTCCAGACCACATCCACGGACCAAGGATATACGATGTTTGATCTGTCCAGACTCCCCAGCCGCCTGACTCAACGCCTTCGTTGAGATCAAAGAATGTAATAGTGTAAGCATGAATGTCAAGGTTACTTGGCTCGGGCGCTTCCCAGGAAAGATTAGCACCGCCGTCGTCTGTCGGAGTGACAACTAAGTTTTGCACTGGATTAAAATATGGTGCAACTGTTTGTGCAGAAAATGCAGACGGTGGCACTAGTTCCCAAGATGAATTAGGCCCTAAATTCCAATACAGTTCGACCCATGCACCGCCGCCGTTCTCATAGAACCACAGCGTGAACTCGCGAGAAGTATTTGGTGTAAATGAAACTGGAGCAGAGATAGATCCGCCGCCGCCCTTGTCAAACCAGTCATCAATAATTAGTTCGCTGTCAATGAACATGCGAACACCGTCATCGGCTGGTGCGTAAAACTGCACTTCTGTTGCGCCGGCTGGAAGAGAAATTCTTCCCTGGTATTGAACTACAAAGTCATCATACAGGTTGAATAACGGCTGTGCGTCAAAGTTATTTGCTACTTGCGCCTGCGTCAGCGTGCCAGCAACTGGAGTTGTTGGCGGCAGAGGAGGGGCGTTATTGTATAGATTGTTTGGGGTGTTATTATCATAAACAGTAACAGAAATACCATTTGATGAATTCGACCCATTGTCAGCCAGTGCAGTTGAAACAATAAAAGGGGCGAATATTGTCAACAGCAATATCCAAGCTCCTTTACGAAACTTTATGCGCATTTGGTGGTTTCCTATCTTGTGTGATCAAACAAAATAGTAATGGCTATTTTAATATAAAAAATATTTCTAGTGCGGCCAAATAATAAATCCCGGCGGCCGAAGCCACCGGGATTTATTTTTGCCTCCGTTGCAAGGAACGCTAGTGTATCACACTGAGTGTGTGTTAGGCAAACATCTTTCGCCAAGTTTCTGCATTTACTACGCCAGTTGCTTTCAGGCCATTCTTTTTTTGCCAATCAGCGACGGACCCCTTGGTCTTGGGACCAAAGTCACCATCTGCAGTGGCGCCAATTTTCTTCTGAACAGCCTTAACGTTATCTCCCTTTGATCCTACTTTGAGGTCTCCAGGAAAATTGTCTGGTCTTCCAGTATTCGGGGCCTTAGCTGGATTTGGCTTAATAATTTGCTTTGGTGTTGTTGCAACATTGCCAGGAGCAGGAATTGCATTCCAGGCTGCTTCAAGCTTTGCTGGATTGTCTGCCATATCTGGAGACAACTCAAAGTGAAGCCACTTTCCTCCCGGAGTGCCAGCGTTTTCTTTCTCGTTGTAGATCTTTACACCAGCTTTACCCTCTCCTCTTGAGCACCTAAAGCCACGGCCCCAAGGCTTGCCTGGGCCAGCACCGTCTGGGTCAAATGCATAGTCGTGAATTTCCTCAACGCCTAACGCTGCGGCATTTGCGAGAATCCATTCCCAAGCCTGTTCAGCGGCTTGGCGGTTCTTGTAACCAAGGTCACAAGCTCTACCGGTTGCGTGAACGCTAAGCCATTTTGGATTATTTGGGTCGGCTTTTGCCTTAGGATTGTTCATCATTCTATAGTTGTATGCACCAAGGTTAGTAAAACCCCAACGCTTCATAGCTAGGTCCATGAACTTTTTTAGTCCAGGTCTTGTGCTTCCGCCTTTTTTGGCATCTGTATTTCCTGTGTATTTTCTTGGCATTTTGTCTCCTTATTTGCCTTTGTTTTTTATAACCCATTTGGGATAAGACTCATCAATATTATAGTACTTCAAAGGAAAGCGATCAAAAGGATCTATTCCATTTTCTATTCTATTCTTGATTTTTTCAAAGGATTTATATTCCTCTTTGTCATACTCCGTATGGGCAAAAGATTCTATCTTTTTCTTTATTTTTTCTTCCTCTCCAAAGAAAGAAAAGTGCCAGCCACTACCCTTGATTCTTGGCGTTTGTGCGGCCCTAAGCTGTTGTGGAGAGTTGTCGTTTAGGTGAACCCTAAAACACGCCACTGGTCTTGCACCCTGATTGCAGTGAAGGGGAACCTGCCAATTATAATTCCAAAAGTATTGCTTTACCTCTAGTTGAACTGGCAATACAAGGTAAGGCAACACTTCGGCTACGCTTCCTCTTGCTATTTCATCTGCGTCCGAAATGATAATAACATCATAATCTTTTGCGGAATCTAGGCCAAGCATTATGGCGTTTCTCTGTTCGTATTCTCTCTCCCATGCAGAAAGATTGGGAGAGGAAAAGTTATACTTTACTCTGATAATTTTTTCTTTTATGTCAAAAAATTCGTTTTCAATATCATCAAAATAAAAAGGCTTAGGCTGACCAGTAAAAGTCTCAGAAGCCTCAACTACAACGAAATAATCTACAGAATCTTTGAGTTCTTCAAATCTGATTCTAACCATCTCTTCTTCGTTGAAGTATGTAAAACAATCATATATTTTCATACACTGCTACTTTGTCGTCTTTAAATATTGAATATCTTTTTACTTCTTCTTCAAGAAAAGAGTTTTTCTGAAAAACCAAACCAAGACTTGATGCCCACGATCCAGGATTAACGACAAACAAACGCCCACCTCTGCGAATTAGATTTCCCATTTGTATGGCTGAAGCAAAGGCCCTACTTTCTGTTAGTTCCAGTTGATAATCTGTTGATATCATCAGGTCAACACTTCTATAAGAAAGGTAGGGATTGTTTATCCCTATTTCCCAATATTGGCAGTCATCTTCTTTTGGGGCGAGATGATTTTCTGTGTGTAGCATAAAAGCTCCTATGCCATGCTCCGAAGTCTTTAGTTCTGTTTGTAGACAAAAATTGTCACCATATATACAAAAAGATCCAGGATCTGGAAACACATCTCTTATTACGTGCGCTACAAAATTGCAATCTCTCATCTACTTTGGCTTTCTTGCGTCAACCTTAAGCCAGCCCCATTCATCTCCTCTTTTTACATCAATGACCTCAAAACCAATTCTTTCAAAGTCATCAACCAGCATTCTGTGAGTTAGGCCAACAAAGTGAAAGTCAAAAGGATTTAGCTGCTCGGCAAAGAATATCTGCTGCATTCTTCTGTCGCCATCTAAAGAATCCATTGTAAGTATCTGCTGACAAGCCAAGAGAAAATCTGGAACCTCTATTCTGATCATACCACCGGGCTTAACTATTCTGCACCATTCAGTAAGGACGGCTTGGTACTCTTTCCAAGGAAAGTGCTCAAGACACTCCGAAGTATAGACTATGTCGGCAAAATTATCCGGTATGTTTAATTTTCTTGCGTCGCACACGAAATCTACTGGAACGTACTTTTGATTAACGTGATCATATAGGGGAGTAGGATCTATGTCTACGTGCATCCAGTCTGGACCAAGATAAGTTCTTGTTCCTATGACTACCTTTTTTCCATCGCCCTGAGGTATTGTTTCTAATCTCATTATATTATTCTTCCTCTATAAAAGTTTTGCCATCTTGGAACCTTGATGAGGTCAACCTCTCTACCAAGAGCAGCTATATAAACCGTTTCAGGATTGTCGTTAAGGCCCTGAAGTTCAGGCTGTAGCGAATACCATTCCTCCAAGTATATTGCACTCCAGTCTTCAAAGCGAGTTACGTTTGGACTATGATAGGTAATATTTGGACCAACAAAATACTTGTTCCATTTATTAACCCAATTAACAACACCATCATTTATTCTGCCCTGGGCGGCAGGGTTTTTTGTGCTGTTGGCGTCGTGGTTAACTTGAATTGTTTGGTCTGCGACCATCTTCCACCCATCTAGTCTTACTCTAGTTTGATAGTCAACTTCTTCCTGATGCCCAATTGTTGGATCAAACCCACCAATTCTTAAATACACTTGCTTCTTGAGCATCCAGCAGAAGCCAACCCCCCAAAGTATTTCTGTGTATTTAGATCTTGGTATTGGATAAGCTCCTCCGTTGGGAAAAGCCATAGCTACTTCTAGATTGTTCGCTAAATGAGAAGCCAGCTGCATGTCCCAGCCATTCGTCATGACATAAGCGTCGTTGTCTACGTATCCAACATAATCAGTTTCAGCCCAAGCTAGAATCTCATTTACCGCACCTACATATCCAGTGTTCTCCTCCATGTACTTGACCATAATTCTTGGCTCTTCTGACATGTGCATGCTGATGATGTCTTTTACTACTGGATCTGTTGACTGATTGTCAACTACCAAAACTCGCCAATCAGAAGTGCAGTTTCTTCTTAACGCTCTAAGGCACTGGTCGAGCTTTTCTGGATAATTGTAATTAGATATTCCAATATCAATTCTCATAGTGTTTCCATTTGTCTTGCTTACATGCTTCCTTAGAAGCTTTTCTTTTTTTATTAATATGAGTTATAGCTTTTAAAATATTGCGGTCAGCAAATCTTTGTCTATCTTCTTTAGACCACTTTAGTCTTTTCATGGCTTAATATGCCAGCCACTTTCTACGTGAAGCTCAAAACCCGCAGCCTCAAGAGTAGAGTTCCACTCAAACTCAAATCTATTATTTATAGACAGGTGCATGGGCATTGAGCCACCGTGTTCGACATCTCCGATTCCAAAAGCATTTTGTGCCAGGAATGTGCCACCCTTTTTAAGACATTTAAATACTGCGTCAACCCATTCTTCTACGTTCACTACGTGCTCAAAAAAGTCAAGGGCTACTACCGCATCAAAGGCTCTCGAACCAAGAGTTGGTTCAAACGAGCTGGTGTACAGAGTTTCAATCTTCTTACCAGAATTGCTAAACCTATACTGTGCGTATCCAGCTGTTTTTGAACCCTCTAGATCATTGTAAGTAGTTTCAATTCCCTCTTCGGCTATTCTAAGACTAAGGTCACCAATTCCGTCTCCAAGGCACAGTACTGATTTTCTGCCGGTGTTCTTTAGGTGAGTGGCGATTCCTTCACACATTCCGGAGTAATTAAATCCTGCGTCCAAATGGTAGGCTGATAGCTCCCATATGTAAGCATCTGTATTTCTGTACCAATTCAACAAAGACTCTGAATTATTCTGATCAACTCCGTTTGAGACAAAGTCTTCTGTAACCAGATGGTGATTGTGATGAAAACCAGCGGACAATCTATTGAACGCCGACGTATAATCAATATTTAAAAATTCTGCTATTTCTTTAGCTCTCTGTTCCACTGTCATTTTCTACTTCTTTCCATTGTAAATAACTTTTGCGTAAACCATCAAAATACTCTGTTTTGTAAACAGCGTCCTCTTGAGACCATGTCGTATCCCTTGGCCTTATTACATCAGCTGAAAAGTGGGTATAAGACACAGGATGCAGTTCTATATTCAAGTCATCTTCGCAAGCAGAAATTAAATCTTTTACCAAAGAGTATCTAGAACATGTTACTGGGTTTCCAACATGGGTTATTATATCATTTTTGTCAAAGCCACGAATGGCTTTTTCCCACAAAACATCCGCTGCATCAAATGGAAATACTGGAGAAAAAAATCGGTCATCTACTTGATGTAGCTTTCCGCCCAACAATATCTGCTCGAGAGGATTAACTCTCCCAATGCTTTGATTGGGTCTTACTCCGATTACAAAAGTAAGTCTAACGACTTCCGTATAATTACTAAGAAGTACTATTGATTCTGCTGATGCCTTCTGCTTTCCGATACCAAGTAATTGGATCAGGTTTTGAATAGGTAAAGTACGGAGCGTCTTCCCCACTAAATACCCCCTGAGTGCTAACTTGTATAAAATGACGACTATTTTTTTGTGTCCATCTTGAAATTAAGAGTGGAAGCTCTACGTTTTCACATATATACTCTTCGTGATTTTTTTCTACAGCGTCGACGTTATTTTGACCAACAAGATTGATAACAACATCTGGGTTATGATGATCCAAAAACTCAGCTATACTATCTTTCTTTGCATCAAACTTTTCATAAAGCTGATCAGAAACCCTTCTTGTAAAGACTGCATCAATACCACTGGGTTTTCTTTTGATCATATGCTGACCAACAACGCCACTAGCACCAAGAACAACCGCCTTTTTCATGCTGCCCTCTTGCATTATGGAACTATCCCAGGTCTCTCAACGTCTTCCATAAGTCTTGTTCTTGACCAAGCACCGCAATCATTACAGAACCACTGCTGATAAGATCCAGTTTGGGTATATCTTTGCCCTCTTTTTTGTAGGCTTTCTGATCCACAAGTGGGACAGCTACAGCCACCGTCGTACACGTTGAGGTTTGGATGATTAACCATCCAGGGACGCAACTTAATGTAAACCTTTCTCAAAAGGTCAACGTCCTGCTTTGCGTACTTGATCATGAGCTTCCATGCACTCATGTTGCCACGCATGCAGCCAGCCCAGGTGCTAAAGCCACCAGTGTCAACCTTGTCGCCCAAGCCAAGGTGCTGGCCCAAATGACCCAGTCTATTGCTATTAAACATAAAGTAGCGCTTTGCTACCTTAAGAGTGTCAATCTGCTTTACTGGAGAAGTCGGCCCAAAGTTATGGGCTATAAACCTAGCGTTGGCTTTTCTCATGTCAAACTTGTCGCCATTGTGGGCAATAACTATGTCTGCTTCATCAAGCAAATCCCATAGCTTTTTTGCTACATGATAGTCATTCTCTGGATCCTTTGCGTAAGCATCGGGGAAATCAACAAGAGAACACACGTGAGTAGTCTTTTCGTGCTCCCACCTGTATGAGACACAGAGCAAGTACCACTCGCGCTCATGCTCTATTACATTTTGCTCATAGTGTCCCCAAACATAGCTGAGGTTTGGGGCTGTTTCTATATCATAATAGAGTATTTTAGCCATTTTTATACCGTCTTTTCGTTAAATAAGCGCTTGCGTTGCGCCACATACAAGGATACATTATAACACAAAAGGTAGCTCGGCGCACAAATGCCGGCTACCTCTTGAATATTATCTGTTATTTATCACTTTTCCAACAAGAAAAAATAAACGCATTAGATCTGTATTAGAAATACTAAAGACTTGACTAGTGCCATCAACACATCTGACTGCAAATGTGTGCGCACTAACAAGATCTCCTTCTGTGTTGATCATTGTCATTTCTTCTGTTATGTCTATCTGTTGGATCATTGGCATAAAGCCACTGAATCCTGAAAGATCATCAGTCATTATTTTGATTTCTTTTTATTACCCTTTGCAAAGGTAGCAACATTTTTTGGAGCCTGTCCTTTTACATTTTTTTGTGGTACACCGCTTGCCCTTTTTCTGGTGACTGCACTTTTTCTTTGTGCTGGAGTCAGTGCGTTTGCTTTTGCAACTGGCAAACATTTTGCGTAGCCAGAACCGTTGGCACCGGATGTGCCACACGGTTGCCATTTGCCGTTTTTCTTTGGTGCACCAATGTTTACCCAGCGTTGATTGAACCACTTGGTAAGGCCAACGCCTTTAGGACCGGCCATATTACTTCTTCTTTGCTTTCTTGGTTGAAACAGTCTTCCATGTACCGCCAGCATCTTTATACTTTTTAGCTGCCCAAGCATTGGCATAGGCACTAGGATAGACGTCAAATTTTGACTTGGCTTCGGATTTTACCCTGGACCAAAGAGCTTGGTTCTTTGCTACATTCTTCTTAGCCACGGTAAGGTCACTTCTTCTTTGCGGTCTTCTTGCTAAGAATGGCCTTTTGAATAAAGGGAGGAAGCTTTTTCTGTGCTGGAGTAAGGCCAGCGCCCATGGCTGTTGGAGCAGCTTTCTTCTTTGCTGGCATTGCCTTTTTTGAGCTCATCTTCTTTGCAGCCATTACTTACCTCTTCTTCTTGTCTTTTTTGGTGCGCTTGCACCATTTGCATCCATGCGAGTCAGGAATGTATTATCATTCGCTGGCTCTGATCTACCTGGCTTAGCGGCTGGCATTTTTCTGCCACCGTCAAACATCCTGTCTAGTACTTTGTCCGAATTGTTGTATACAGACGACTTTGATTTCTTTGCAGCCATATTACTTGCCCTTTTTGCTAATCTTTCTTAAGGTTTTTGCGAGGTTAGCTTGACGAACTGTCGTCTTGCTATATCTACCTGGATTCTTGGTGACTGCAGCTGCCATGCCAGCAACCGATTTGCCGGCCTTCTTAGCCTTAGCAGTAAAGGCGCCTGGCCTTTTAATTGCTCCTTGAATCCACTTTTCGTCTGACTTCTTTTTTGTAGCCATTTTAACTCCTGTTTAATGAAAAGAACTTGGGGGCGGTACACGCTAGCCGTACCGCCCCCTCCTTCATGCAAGTAAGCGGTTTATCAACCGATTACTTTGCCCTTGGTATTTTTGATGGGGCGCTTTGCGACCTTCATCTGACCAGCAGAAGCGGCTGGCTTTGGTGCACCAGGACCCTTCTTTTCAACAGTCTTTCCCTTGGTGTTTTTAATAGGGCGCTGTGATATCTTCATCTGACCAGCAGAAGCTGCTGGCTCAGGTGCTGACATGCCCTTTCCTGACTTTGACATCTTTGCCATGTTGTACTCCTTAATAATTTAATACTAGTATTATTTTTTTTCTCCGATGAGATTTGACATGTTCGTCAATCTTATCTTCGACCTTATCCATTTGCTGATCTACATGATCGATCTTGTGGTGTAGATGTATTATATCATCTTTCACCATTCTTAGCATGGAGGAAACTACGTTGTGATCGTCCCTGTTTTCTTTTCGCCCCTTTTGAATTAGGGCTACTATAGGTCCGAGTATAATAGCAGAAAGCAGGGTTACCCAAACTGGCTCCATTGTATCACCACTTAACCCTGTCTGCCCAGTAGGCTGCACTCATTTTGCCTTTGGCGATGTTTGCGGCATGGCGTGCCTTGAAGGACTTTCTCCTGGCAGCATAGGCCTTTGATTCTCCAGCTTTTTTGGGTGAACCAGAAACTCCCTGTTGACCAAAACGAATTGTTTTAATTTGGTCACCAGATTTAGCGACTACTATGTGAGACTTTGTTGGGTGGCTTGGAGTTCTCTTTGGCTTATTAAAACTAGAAACTCCTGCTTTCTTGAGTCTAGGATCTTTTTTTGCTGCCATTCTTTTTTCCTTTGGACTTTTTGGAGGTTAATTTATTAAAATCTTTTAGTTCTATTCCATACATGTAGTTGCTACTTCCCATTTTGGGATAACCACTAAATTTTGGTCCTGGCATAAGTATTTTATTCTTAAAAGCCATTGCTACTTCTTTTTCTTTTTTGTTTTTTCTGCAGAACTTATTGCTATTGCAATAGCCTGCTTCCTGTTTTTGACTACAGGACCACCCTTGCCAGAATGAAGTGAGCCAGATTTAAATTCTCCCATAACGGTTTTAATTTTATTCTGGTAGGCTTTGCTCTTGCTCGCCTTCTTCTTGCTCATCTTCCTGCTCATTTCTTGGCTCAGGTATATTGGACCAATTTCCTTTAATAATTTTTCTATATTGGGCTAAAGACATGTTTAAATAGTAACATAATATTAGAAAAAACAAAAGCCCCAAATAAGGGGCTTCTGAATTCTATATTTTAAATATAGTAGATTTTACTTGCCGGAAGCCTTCTTGGGAGCAGCCTTCTTTGTGGTGGTCCCCTTAGGTCTTCCAGGAGACTTCTTGGCTACCTTTTCTGTAACTTCGTCTACCTTCTTTTTGACCTCTTCCTTTGCGGCCTCAACGGCCTCGTCAGCCAGCTCTTTGACGTGGGCATCAGCTTTCTCTGCCAAAACTTCTGCCTTGACAAGAAGCTCGTCAACTTTCTTGTCGAGCTCTTTTCTTGCGGGCACTAGGGATTTCTTTAATTTTGTTAGGAGTTTTTTAAACATTTTTTACCTCTGTTTTATTTTAAAAGTTTTCAACGAATATAGTAATTGATTTATATACTATTTACCCTGTTGCGATTCTTTAATTAAAGTGTATCGCTCACCAGTCTCCCTAGAGACGATGGAAAACCCCTCAATAGCTGCCTGCTTAACCGCCTCAGCCAACTCTTCTTTGTCAGCTGGATTCACATTAACCAGAGGAATGGTGATTCCGGCATAGACGTCTATGTTCTCGAAGTTGCCTATATTTATTTTTCTATTAACTCCACAGATAAATACTGGATTTGTGGAGATTGATATTTCTTGTGACATTAAATTTACCACCTGGTCTAATGGAGAGTCTGTAGACTGCTCGTGTGCTGTTTTACTTATTTTAGGCATTGGCTTTATCCAATATTCCTATAGAGGATAGTGTGGCCATTGTCTGTTTCTCTATGTTCATGCCGTCAGTGTTGATCACAATTGACGCAATTTCTTTCACTAGATCTACCTGCTTCTCAGACTTATGTTGCCTATGCTCCTCGCTCATAGGTTGCCCGTCTCGCTTCATTAATCTTTCATTTAAGGTTTCGTCAGATGCGTCAAAGCACACGACTACGCCATTGGGCTGAGACAGTATTGCTTCTGCCTCATTGAAAAAACGAACATCCGATATCAAAACGGCAAAAGGTGAAGGATCCGTGTCCTCACCAAGCGATTTGATATAATTTCTATACAAAGAGTTACTCTTAGCTACACTCCACTTTGCAAAGCAGTCGTCAAAGCCCTCTCTGCATATGTCTCCTGCTTTTTGGAGAAAGCTTCTGGGCTTTACCCCTTCTGGCTCAATAGGTAGATTTTGTATATCGTAAACTCTTCTAACAAAATCTTCATACTCAGGGATATTTCCTATCGAAGAGTTGCCATAAATATCAAAAAGAGTTGAGTGAATAGCAAAGAGCTGTCTACTCTTTTCGTTAATGCCTCTAATTGATCTTCTTATTGTTGATAACTCGTACAAAGGTAGGGCGTTGAATATGTGGTCCCATTTAATTCCATAAAGAGTTGTTGATTCTATGGCTCCTTTGGGAACAATGCTCTCAGCAACTGTAGTCTTTCCTGATCCAGCTTTGCCAGATAGCCCAATTATAATTGGGTTGTTTTCGTCAAAGTTTTTTATCATGACAGTATTATACCATCTATCTTTCTAGATTTCCCATTTTTCTTTCAGTAAGCTGATCAAGAAATTGATTAGCTAGAGCGTCTGGCTCCCAAACAAAAGATCTTGGAACTTGCAAAACCCTAAATGGGTACTCGTCTCTAATGTCTTCAATTGTCATTAAAAGCGGAACAAGAGATGCGTTCTTGCACTTCCACTTTCCATTAATATGATTGGCCACAACTGATGAATCCGTATATATTATAGGATCTTTAAAGTCTGACATAGCACATATCAAGAGGCCAGCAATAACAGCTTCATACTCAGCTTCATTATTCGTTCTTGCACCAAGCCCCCTTGCAAACTGGGCTACCTTTTTTCTATTTTTATAAACAACAGTAGCGCAGGCTGCTTCGCCAACTCTTTTTTGACCTTGGCCTCTTGACGCTCCATCACAAAAAACTTCTATATTCATTTACGATCAGTCTACAGAAATATCATTTGGTATGTTGAGCTCTTTTGCTCTACTGGTTATGTTATTTTTCTGAGAAGGAGTGGAGGCAATGTAGGTTGAAAGCAGAAGATACCTTTCCCCCTTATACTTGGCCTGTATAGGAAAATCTAAATCTTTTCTAACAGTTGAATAAAACTCTCTAGAAGAGTTAACAGCTTTATAGTGTCCTATATACATAATTAAAAAGTCCTAAAATCACTTTCTGAAAAAGATCCTTTATCTTCTCTTGCAGAAGCAATCTGCATAGATTGCACTTTGTCCATCAATTTTCTTGCTGACTCAGAGGAAATTCTAGCAGAAGACTCTATTGACTCAGCTAGCTGAACTACGGCTTCCATGGCCATAAGGGCCATGTATTCATTATCTGCTCTAGATATTGCGTGAGCTTCTCTTTCGGCTTCGTTTTTTCCAATTCTATTGGCTTTATAAACTCTCTTGTACTGCCCCTCAAGAATCTTATACTGAGCTCTTGCTATGCCGGCAAATCTAGCTGCTCTACCATAAACGTTTGATGATCTAGCCACTAGTGAAGCTAGGTCGTGTATTGTAAGGTCAACATAGTTTGCATCGGGTATCTCAATATAATACTTAGAAATTTGTTTTTCGTCTGCGATTGCAGCGACTATCTCTTGAATTTGTGGGTCAAGAAATTTAGATAGGTTTTCCAGAAGTATACTTATAGACTCAGTGTTCACTTGCTAGTCTTCTTCCTCTTTCTCAAGATCAATGGGTATAATCATATCATATCTATTGGACTCTTTGACGATGTTTCTTAGTTTATCTTTGATTTTTGATATGTGCTCCCTAACCGTATTGGGGTGTTCAGTAATTTTAATAGCTATTTCGGAAGATCTTTTTTTGTCAATATATCTCCACTTTAAAAGCTGTCTTTCCTGTACTGTCAGCTGATCAAAAGGAACTGTTGCAGTCTCGCCTAAAACCCAGTACTCATCAACTTCTTCAGCAAAGATAAGGTCGTAGAATGCGTACTCTAAGGTATCGACGTTGACTCCACCCGTTGTTTCAGACTCTTGTTGATTCTCAGAATTGCTAGGATCTACTAGTGCAAAAGACTTCCTGCCTAATTGATCAATCAAAAATGTATCAACACTTTTTTTGAGAAGATAAAAAAAGTAACTGTAGAGAAATGCGCTGAACGGAATGTCGCCCTTTTTTTCATATCTTTGAACACACTGAAAAAATGTCATATTAACAGTTTGCCTAACGTCTTCTTCAGTGCAATACCTCTTTGTCATGTACGTTATTCCGATTCATAGCCTCAAAGACGACTTTGGTATGCTGAGACTTTAGCTTATTTCTAAGAACTGCGTACCTAGTTTGATTGTCCTTAATAAAAAGGGCAACAAATCTTCTGATATCGTAATCAGACAAGCTATACTTGCCCACATAAAGCATTGTCACATATTTGGTTAAAAAGTTATTAAAGACTTTTAACAACTCCTCTGACGCTTTTGAGTCTCCGTTTTTTTGCTCTGTTAATTAGGTCCTGCATCTCGCTTTCCTCAAGCGAGTAATACTGCTCTTTGTAAGTTGCCATCTTAATTTCCTTCCCAATAAGGGATTTTATTCATAAAACTATTTTTTATATCTTCATAAAATAAAACAGTTGGTATTCCAAGTTCTTCTGCGAACTTTTTAGCATCGGTAGAGTATTTGCTGATGACGAATGTCATTTTTTCAAACTCAGCTGGATAATATCTCTTGAATCTTTTAAGTTTTATTTTGCTTTTATCATCAAGGTAACCCTTTATCTCAACCCATTCTTCAGTATTAGAAAAATAAAAGTCTGGAGTGTAACCCTTGGTTCCCCTCTTTATTGGAAACGTAAAAACTTTTGGCTCAAACTCAAATTGTATTTCGTACGCATTAAGAATTCTTGCAAAGTTTGCTTCCCAATTTGACCTTAGATTCATGCCAAGGTCTTTTCTGTATCCGCTCTTAGTGTGTCTGTAGGCGTTGCCTTTTTGTGTTCTTGTGCCGCTCTTCTAGTAGGTCAATGTCTATTGTCTCTGCGATGAGCTTTTTAAAGTTAGGTATTTTTTTCTTTAGAGATCTGTCCAAAAAAAACTCTTCTGGACTTGCGCTGCCTATACTCATCGTGCTATCCTTTTCTTCCTAAGATACAGAGATATTATACTTTATAAAATCATAAAAAACAAAAAAACCACAAAATAAGTTGCCACCAAGGCAGAAAGGTGATAGGATACCTGTCATGAACACACTAAACACCATTATCAACAGCATGAAGCAGAACATCAACGAGAATGCAATTGAGACTCTCTCGTCTATTGGCGTCAGCCATAGCGAGGCCGTCAAGGTTGTAGTGGAGAACGACTTTGATCTCCTGGCCTCGGCTGAGCTCTACCCCGTAGAGCAGTTCTGACCTGAGCTGTAAGCTTCCCCCCTCTGAGATTCGTCTCGGAGGGGGGATTTTTTATGCCTTAAATATCTTTATTAAATTTTTTGTATCTCACTGCACCTATGCCGCAAGCACCACTTCGGGCGTGGTCACAGAATGAGCAGATTCTTTCGTTTTTTGTGGGAATAAAATTCCCGTCATCCATTATTTTATTGATTCTTTTAACAAGAGTTTCCTTTACATATTCCAGATCTTCTTGCGAATATGTGTGAGACTTGAGTCTTCCAGATCTTAAATAGTGAAGCGATGCCGTTATATTCTTGTCAGGAAATATGACAGAGGCAGCTAGTGCATATATGCCCAACTGCAAATTGGTTGCAACATCTTTTGCTGCTACCTCTCTCTTGCCAGTTTTATAGTCAACAATGTGAACATTGTCGCCGGAAACATCTACCCTATCTATGTATCCTATTATAGAATAGTTTCCAATAACAAAGTTAAATCCAAGTTCTTTTTCATATACATCAAAAACCTTATCTTGATTTAAGTCGTAGAACTCTTCAAGAATCTGATTGCCAGCGAATATAAGCTCTTTTGATATCTGATTATTTGGATCGTAAGAAAGCTTCTTTTCTTCATAGTTTGACTTTATCTGCTCTATATCAAGAGGAGATTCGCTTGAAACTAGGTCCTCTAAAACAGAGTGAACTATGTTGCCAAGAACAGCAGCTTCTCCAAACTGCCTTGGCTCTTTCTTTATATAAGAAAAGAAATATTTGGACGGACACATCTCATACGTATCAATCCTTGAATAACTAAACTCAGTTAATGTAAGCTTTTGAAAGTCATCTAAATCTGAGATACTTTTTATTTGAATGCTCACAAATCCTCTTTGATCTCGTTACCATTTTCGTCATACTCAATGCCCTCAGGACTTAGCCTATGACCGTTGGCTTGGTTTTCTAGCCAGCCTTCTCCAACAGAGATCCAACCAGTGTCTCCATATTCCATATGATCATCTTCAAGATGTGGCCACATACTCACCATCTACCTTTATTTTACACTGTAAAAAATCGTCTACGTTAGTATAGTAATCAAGTACCGTCTTTAAGTCCTTTAGCTCTTTTTGTTCAAGCCAAAGACCTACTATGCCCATTTGTATAAAATATGTAGGACTGTCCTCAACATAAGGGGTGCTGTATTCAATTAAGGCAGCCTTACCCTTTTCTATTCTTCCTATTTCTTTTCTCATATATATTAGTCCTCATCTACTATTGTAATTGGATTCCATTTTGGATCATTGAGCTTTTCTCTCATGTCATTAACATAAGAGTCCCAGTCTCTTTCGTCTTCAGATTTCTTTTCATACTTGACTTGACCCTTAAATGGATTTGACTTAAACCTAGTCATAATCAACTTGCCCTGCTGAGTCTTCCATCTCAAGACGCCATTCTTGCAGTCACAGAAATCCTCTGGATGAACTTCTATTCTTCCCTCTGGGTCATATCTACCCGAGCATCCGTTACACTTTGTGTAGCGACCCTTGTCCTGACATCTGTTGCAGGACGAACAGAATACCCAGCATGGTTTTTCAGAAGGGTTTTTAAACGAACCTTTAGCTGCCATTATATTTCCTTTGTTTCCTTTATTAATTTTTCCAAAGAATCTTTGACCACCACTGAGGTAGTTGTATTAAACTTAAATCTAACTTTTTGTCTTTCTTCGTCTATCTCAAGAAAAACATAAGATCCACCTTTGTGAGATTTAATTATATCATTTATTTTTTTGATAGTCTCTTCAGATATGTTATTTTTTGCTTTTAAGTAAATTGGTCTGCCACCAGAAAAATGAGATAGATCAACCTTTTCACAAGAGTTTAAAACAATTTTGTTGGTTGATCTTTCTTCATCACCCTCTTTATTTAGGGTGCCAGTTATCTTTATTACCTCTCCGTCAGAGAAGAAATCGTCGCCATAAGACTTTGCCTCTCTGGGAAATACTATGATTTCAACTTCTGATGAAATATCTTGAAGAGTGAACTTATACATTCTTGCACCCTTCTTGGTTAAAATCTTTTTTGAGTTTGATATGATTCCAGCCAAAGATACCCTAGAAGACATATTAACATCTTCAAGTTCAATTATTTCGTGAGATATATTTTCTGAAAGAAGATCCCAAATTCCATCTACAGGATTTTTTGAAACGTAAATTCCGAGCTCTTCTTTTTCTCTCTCAAGAAGAGACAGCTCTGTTCTTCTACCAAAGTCCTGGTCTATCGCATACTCAATAAGCTCATCAAAAGCACCGCTTGCCGCAAGGTGCTCAAGTGTTGACTTCTTTAGTACCGCTATGTTTGTTCTTCTAAGGAAGTCGTGCATTGACGTATAGGGTCTATCTTCTTTTCTATTCGATAGTATTGCATCAGAAACTGCGTAGCCTATTCCATTAATCGCAGCTAGGCCAAAGATTATGTTTCTATCATCAATGACGCCAAAGTCTTCAATTGATCTGTTAATTGAAGGTGGGGCTACCTTTATGTTCATCTTTCTGCAGTCTGAAAGATAAAGGGACAGCTTATCTTTGTTCCCAGCTACCGATGTTAAAAGAGCTGCCATATACTCCGCAGTATAGTTTACTTTTAGATAAGCAGTGATGTAGGAAATCATTGCGTAGCTTGCGGCGTGGGCTCTGTTGAATCCGTAACCACCAAAGTACTCAATGTCAGAATATATTTTATTGGCTCTATCCTCATCTAGGTTAGAGTATTGCATGCAGCCCTGAACAAACTTGTTTCTAAACAAAGCGATCTTGTCCATTAGCTTCTTGCCAATTACTTTTCTGAGATCATCTGCTTCAGCTGAAGTAAATCCAGCCAGCTCTCTTGCTACACCAAGAACATCTTCTTGGTACAACATGATTCCAAGAGAAGGGCCTAGAACTTTCTCTAGGTTGGGGTGGTCATATGAGATTTTTGATCTGCCATGCTTTCTGTCTATATAAAGCTTATCCATGCCAGAGCCCATTGGCCCTGGTCTGTAAAGAGAGATAAGTGCCATGATGTCCTGAATGTTCTGAGGCTGTAGTTGAACCATGAGCTCTCTCATTCCAGAAGACTCAAGCTGGAACACGCCTATTGCGTTACCCTTGCAAAGTTCGTTATATGTAGTCTGATCATCTAGGGGAATTTCGTCAACAACAATATTAATACCCCTATGCTTTTTTACGAGCTTTACACACTGATCTATAACACCTAGGTTGCGAAGACCAAGAAAGTCAATCTTCAAAAGACCGCATTGCTCTACACGACCCATATCCCATTGAGTGATAATGGGGTTATCTGCGCCCTTCTGCATGATGGGTAGATATTCGGTTAGCGGGTCTCTTGAGATAACGACACCAGCTGCGTGCATACCTGTCTGCCTAACTAGGCCTTCAAGACCAAAAGCTGTATCAACAATTTTCTTGCTATCAGCGTCTGATTTATAAAGAGAAGTAAACTCATCTACTTCCATACACTCGGATAGAGTTTTTGAGACTCCCAATACAGGAGGCGGCACTAGCTTTGATACCTTATCTCCGGTAGCAAAGTCGTATCCAAGTGCTCTTGCAGCGTCTCTAATTGATTGTCTTGCACCAGTTTTGTTGAAGGTACAGATGTGCGCAACTCTGTCAGAGCCATACTTTTCTCTTGCGTAGTTAATGACTTTATCTCTGTGTCTATCGTCAAAGTCAAGGTCGATATCAGGCATTGATTTACGGCCCTCAACCAAGAATCTCTCAAACATTAAGCCGAACTTAAGTGGATCGAGATTGGTTATATTAAAAGCGTAAGAAAGAATACTTCCTGCAGCTGAGCCTCTTCCCCAGCCAACTCTAATGCCACTGTCCTTGGCCCATCTAACAAGGTCAGAAACGACCAAGAAGTATTCAGGAAAGCCCATGTCCTTTACTACTTTAATTTCATAGTTGGCTCTATCAACTATTTCTTGAGGAAGATCTTCTCCATATCTTGCTCTTAGACCTTCCCAGGCGAGTCTTTCGAAATACTCAATTGAACCTTCATTGGTTGGAATAGGAAAGTTTGGAAAGTATATTTGGCCAAAGTTTAAATCAACATCAATCATGTCGTTGACATGCATAGTATTCTTTAGTAGCTCGTCAGAAAATCTTCTAGACATGTCATCATATGATTGTAAATAAAATTCATCTCCCGAAAAAGAAAATCTATCAGGAGTATTTATGTTAGAGTTAGTTGCAACGCAAAGCATTATGTCGTGAGCCTGAGCGTCGTGCCTATGAACATAATGACAGTCGCCCGTTGGGATTACTTTTGCTCCAATTTTTTGAGCTATGTCCAATAGTTGATTAAAGATTTTTCTCTGCTCTGACAGACCATGATCTTGCATCTCTATAAAATAGTTTTCCTTACCAACAATGTCTTGCATTTTCTTTGCAGACATTAGGGCAAATTCATAATCTCCTCTTAGTAAAGCTTGTGACACTTCCCCGTTTAAGCATCCTGATAAAACTATGATGCCCTCACTGTGCTCTGTTATGAGGTCGTGATCTATTCTTGGCTTACCATAATAACCTTGAAGAAAGGACTTAGATGACATCTTAATAATATTATGGTAACCAATATTATTCTTTGCCAGTATCGTAATGTGATAGGGGCCTCTTTGTTCCCATTCATTTTTTGAAGGGCCAGATCTTTCTTCTTCGTCTCTATCAAATCTAGTTTTTCTAGCCTGATAAAACTCAGAACCAAGTATAGGTTTTACGCCAGCAGCTTTTCCTGCGTCATAAAAATCAAGCCAAGAGTGAATATTACCGTGGTCTGTTGTGGCAAGACCAGTCATACCCAGCGACTTAGCTCTCTCAAGATACTTAGCTACATCACCATGCCCGTCAAGCATTGAGAAGACGGTATGGTTATGTAAGTTGGTCCAGTTTTTCAACTAATTCCTCTGTTTCTATCTGAGCTATCTAATGACTCATCTCTTGTTTCTCTGTATGTAATAACGACAACTCCGCCGCAATACTTGCATGGAATTGCCAAGCCCTCTTGGGCGAATCTACTATTGTACATATATGTCATTGGCTGATCTGATTTACATTCAGAGCACACACCAATTACATCATCTGGATCTTTTATTGCCATTTTATTCATTCTCCTTTTTTACTGATCTGTATGCAAATCTAACTGGTGATGGCGAATTTTTCTCTTGAGTTTCAACATACCTATCACCTATTCTTACCCACTTGTTCTTATGCTCTAGTGAACAATCTCCGCAACCAACTCCAGCTGAATTTGCTCTTTCGCAAGTGTAGGGTCTTCCACCAATTCCCATCTGTCTTCTTTTTATCCAGTCATTGATGTGGGCAGAAGACTTTTCGAAATTATAGTCGTGACACTGACTTAATATTTCATGAAGGAATTTAATAGAATCTTCTGTATAAGTAAGTATTGAACATAAAAACAGCCTAGCTTCGTGTTCAAGATAACCCGTTTCTTTTGCTTGCCTATACAATCTTGGTATCGCTGAGCACTTTGTCATTAGCGTCTTAGGGTCAAAAACCTTTTCTGTCTTATTTAGATCCTTAAAGGCCTTTGAACCATACTTATTAAAATACTCAAGAGGATCATCTTTTCTCTTGGACTCTTCCTCTAGCTTATAGGAACACTCTCTGTACCACTCGTTTGCTTTATAGTTAAAAGACTGAGCGGGCACCTCAACTGGTCGCAACTGCTTGGCATAATCTACGATATGCTCTGATGACCAGTTAACAAAATCGTCTGATCCATTTGGATTAAGTTGAGTCTTATAAAGATTGGTCTCTTGGTGCTTTGAGCCAGGAAGTCTCCACATTCTTCTCAGGTCATATACACTAAAATCAAGGTTTACTAAACCTAATGATTCCTTTATGCTTGCTGCAATAAATCTAAATACTTTTGGAAGAGAATTGCTAGGATTTATTCCTAAGGTAACAGGTTCGCATTCAATATGAAAACCTTTTTTACCAGTAAAATAAACTACGATAGATTCTTTGGGCATAAGCGCACAAAGGTATTTATACAGCGCTATGCACTCCCTAAGAGCTGAGTTTAGATCATCTGAATCTATATCAAAGTATAGTGGTCCAAATCGGGTTGCTTTTGTTATGTCTTCAGTGTCGTAAGCGAAGACGGAGGTGTATATCCCAACGTTATTGTTTTTGCTGGCATATGAAGGTATATCATCCTGATTAACAAACAGAGGGTTTTCACCATCTTTGTCTCTAATTACTCGTGACAAAGCGGGAACGTATCTTGCTACCTCATATTTATTCCACTTGGAAAGAAAACTATTTTCTTCTGGATTTATCTTCATAGAAGATGTATTTTACCATTTTCATCACCGAATTTCCATACAACAAGCTTAGAGTCTTCTTTCATATCCTCTGAGTTGCTTCTGTAGTAAACAGATTCGGTTATGTAGTATTCCAACTTTTTTAAGACAGTAAATCTTTTTAATAGTCTGTCTTCAACCTCGTTGCTTATAGCTTCCATCTATCTTCCACTACCTTTTCTCCATCAACAACATAGTGCACCTTCGACGCAAGATTGTCTGCAAGGTGAACAATCATGTCAAGGTAAGTTATTGGAGTGGTTTCTGGCACTGGAGACCAGGGACCAAGATGACAACGAACAAGTCTTAATATTGACTGAACAGTTTCCTCAGAAAGAAACAACGTTGAGGACTGCCCTTCACTTGCATACTGTCTATCCTCTTTTTGACAGTCTTTTACAAAAGCACCGACCGTATAGGGGTGGAGAGGGTCATAGTGCATGGGGCCTTCTTCTGAGGTGATTACACCCTTGGTAATATCATGGAGAAGACAGGCAGCATAAACGATGTCCCTATCTTCATCGCTTAAGGAGTAAGAATCCGCAAGAACGCTTGCAGCCCTAACAACTCTTCTTGTGTGCAGTACGTTACCACCGGGGCCATGCTCATCAGAGGG
>Ga0315909_10001676_pt1 | contig 29678 bp, 24 predicted proteins | sample LakEriMetagenome_11_FD_203527 | JGI IMG/M metagenome (GOLD analysis project Ga0315909, IMG submission 203527) | Freshwater fungal communities from buoy surface, Lake Erie, Ohio, United States - Buoy 2 MA125 | ecosystem: Environmental > Aquatic > Freshwater > Lake | place: USA: Lake Erie, Ohio... | reverse complement strand
GTTTTACCGTATTTCAGGTTAAACTCAGTTTTGTCACCGAATTTATAAACACCAGCCTGACCTGCCGCTTGCCAGTCTTTAATGTCCGCTTTCTGTGTGCCTGCTTTTACTTTAAAGGAAGGCACACCCTCTGACCAGTATTCAGCAGTGTTTCTGTTAGACATAGTAACCTCAGTGTGGTCGTGTGTGTTAGAGCCTAGACTCTATCAGGTAAGCCCTTAAGCTTACCCGTACAATCTAGTTGAAATAGTCGAATGGACTATCTAACATAAGCTTACCGTCTTTATACCAGTCCTCGTTGTCTAGTGAGTAACAGGGTTTATTTGGTCTTGATTCCTCAGACCACACCACTTCCTGGACAATCCATCCAAACTCAGTACAGCCAACAAACACCTGGGATTCATCTAGGTAGTTCTCGATGTACTCGATAACATCTGCCTCTGTTCCCCATTCACTGTCTATAAGCTCTTGGGAAATAGGAGTTAACCAACCAGTACGCTTAGGGACACTGTGTGCGTAAGCGTGTTCCTCAGCCTTTTTCAGTAAGTTTTGAAGGTTGTAATCCATAGTAACCTCTATGTGTGTGCGTGTATGTAGAGCCTAGACTCTATCGGGTAAGCTAGAACACTTACCCGTACAATCTAGTGGTCTAATTGAAGTAGTTAAACGGGCAGGTTATTTCGTCCTCGTCATCTTTGAACCAAGCCTTGTCGCATATAGAGAAGCTTGGGTTAACCGATGAGGGTACGTTAGACCACACCACCTCTTGGATAAACCAACCTATTTCGGTGCGTCCGATAAGGAACAGTGGCTCGTCTATGTACTTCTCGATGTACTCAACTACATCATCTTCATCACATTCACTGTCTATAAGCTCTTGGCTTACAGGGATTAACCAACCAGTATGGTTAGGAGCGTTGTGTACGTAAGCGTGTTTTTCAGCGTTGTTAAGTAAGCTTTTAACGTCGTTCATGGTATCCTCTATGGTGTGTGTGTACTGAGTAGTTAAACTCAAGCCTACCTATCTGGGTAAGTTAGGTAGGTTTCAATTTAACTCATCATCGTTTCCCGAACAGTTCATCCGCTAGTGCCTCCGCACTTGCCTCCCAATCACTAGGCTCTGTACTCTCTACTACAGGTGCATACCCGTAAGCATCACCAGTAAAGTCAGGCTGTACATACGCCGCATCAGTTTCTTGGGTGGTTGTTTCATCGGTGAACAAATCGGTGAACAAGTCATCTAAGTCAAACATAGTAACCTCTATGGTATGTGTGTGCGTGTCCAAAAACGATATGCTTTGTTGCAAACTTGTTAAGAAGGACACAAGAGACAGAGAAAGATAGATAAGCTTGCCGGTTAAGGGTAAGCTTGGGAGTCTGGGTAACACCTGTCCGACCGAAGTGCGGCGGGTTGTTACGACAGTTGTCTCCCTGATGACCATCCTACTGTGTTTAGGTCTCATTCTACAGGAGCGTCTATCCGCTTGTTATTCAGTTGTCTATCTTTCTCTGTCTGTTCTGTCCTCACTCTTTCAGTCTAGCTTATCTTTTCTGTTTTGTCAAGGGGTTGTTTGTTTTTTTTTTGACCCCCTCTTTTTTCTTTCCTCACTCTTTCAGTATAACTAATGTTTGGGAGTTTGTCAAGGGGTTGGTTGTTTTTCTTTTTCTCTGTTCCCCTTTCCTTTTCCTCACTCTTTCAATATAACAAATATTTCTGGTCTTAGGCAGGGTAGTGTGACACTTTTCTAACTGTCCATAGTTTTGATGTACTACTTTGCTTACCCAACAACGATAAGCCTATGAAGGTGAGGAAATTGTACCAATCCCTGTACCAGTGCATCACGCACACCTTCATCTCTTTCAAGGAATATTTTTATTATAACATATAGTTAGGTGGAATGTCAAGAGGGTACATTAGAACTACTGTGCCACTTTACAAACTGTCCTCATAGTTCTGATGTACTAACACAACACCAGAAAAATAGTATATAATAAAGAGGTACACAGAAAAAGACAGAGGTTACTATGAACGCTACCACCTACGCAATGAACAAAACATTCCAAGTATTCAGACAAAGCCTAGAAGGAAATATGGACTACGCAGTCGTCAAACAATACTCTGAGATAGTACACACCGAAGACTTCCTTAAAGTCCTAGAAGCCCTACTGAATATAGGAGTTATAGACTTCCGACCCAACGACGACAACAACCAGTACACCTGGTTCCTCAACTAAAAACCAGAACAGAAGAACTACTAGGACACCTTACAAAGTGTCCTTTTCTCTTTCTATAGGGACACACAACACACAGAATATAAAGAGAATATTAAGACTTATAGGCTGAAACCCTTATTCTCTCGTTGTCTAGTACAGAGATATTGTACGGTTTGTTCGGTTTACCGTACCTTTTTTTCATCAGACACCTCGTCTCTTATGTGTAAGTAGTCTTTAGAATAAAGAAACGAAGAAGGTCTTAAAACCTTCGAGTGTAGTAAAAGAACTACTAACGGAGAATGCCCTAAAGCATTCGGAGTGATGTTAAGACACAATACATTCACTCAAGGGTATAAAAACCCTCTCGTGAATTATAGTCCAGAGTATAGAATGTGCGAGAAAGGAAGCTCTATACTCTTTTTTTGTGTCTGTCTGTGTGTATATAGAAACACTTATACCTTTAGCTGAACTATATAATATTTACTTATCAGTTATGTGTCTTGACTATCTGTGTCTGTGTCCACGTGTAGTACAAAGCAATAGAAACCAAGACAAGGCTAGACAATGCAAGACAATGCAAGACTTTCACTGTGTACTCTCCTATAAAAAGATACTCGTACCTATAAAAAGAAACACTTGTACCCTACTACCTCTTTCCCCGTGTTATAGAGATAGTTCCGATGTACTACTATGTGCCTGTGTTTAAAGACCTGCACAAACCTTGACTAGCCTGTGTTCTATAGAGATAGTGTACCTGTACTCTAGTATGTACTATGGTATAAACGTACTACCTAGTGTTTAATAGAGAACGTTCCGATGTACTACTTTGGTACTAATTACTACAGTACGTACCTAGTACAAAGGGGGGGAACTCGCGCACGCACCAACAGCCTAAGACAATTCGTACAAAAATGTAACTAACCCTTACTGTGTCTAGTGTCTAGACTTCACCTATAAGGATAAGCTCGCTGAGGCTGTTCTGCTGTATAAAAGACCGGAACAGATGAGCTAGGCACTAAGCACGGTAGGGCTTAGTGGTCTTCTTTTTACCTAAACCCTTGCTGTGTCTAGTGTTCGTCTATCAATACTACAGTCCGCTTACCCGGTACTAGCTGTACTACCCTAGTTGTGTGTTTTAGAGCGTGTGAAGAAGGCGTGTGTAACTATAAAAGTGTGACCTCCGTGTGGTCGTGTGTGTCGTGTGTATTGTGTGTGAAAGTAGAGAGCAGCAGCAGCAAGTGGTGTAACGAGAACACCCAGCCACTGTCTCTCTATTTTTTTTTTGTACCCTATGAGAACACCAACTAAAGAAAGACTGAAAGACACAGCCCTACACGGTGTGTGTGAGACACTAGACTTCTATGGTCTAACTGTAGAAGACATTACTGAGTACAAGGCTCGTGTCCCCGTAGTTAAACAGAAGCTACTCAGTCACAGAACGAAAGCCGAGAGAGAACGGAAACGAGTAGAAGGTTTAGAGAAGGCAAGACAAGTAAAACGAGTTACAACTAAGGAGAGTAATAATGGGAGCTAGAAGCGTAGATACCAGTAAGTCACAAGCTGTCGTAGAGAAAAAGAAGCTTAACGTTCAAAAGTCAGCAGATGCCTTTGAAGACCAACTGTACGAAATGCAGACTCAGCTTTCTAACCAGGGTCTAGAGGCTACACTGGGCATCGGTAAAAAACAGACAGAGATAGGTGGGCTACAACTAGACCAGCTTAAGGATAATACCAAAGTCCTTACATCGTTCTTCGACTCTATAGATACCCTTAACGAGGAACGTCGTAATCGGAACACTGCGTCGTTAGGTAACCTAGATGCCTTATTCAGACCTGTGAATGCCCCAGTTGACGCTAACTTTAGTATCCTACAGAAATTCCTAACTGGAGGGCAGGAGTAACTATGAGTACAAAGAGTTCTAACCTGTACAGACAGATGCTTGGGTATGACCCAGAGACACTTAAAAAGCTTGAAGGGGGTAGTGCTTGGAGTATCTTTTCCTCGAACCCACTTAACCCAGACGGTACATTAGACACAGAAGCTAGTTGGGAAAACCAGTGGATGCGTTCTGCTTATCAGAAGTGGGCATCTACAGAGGAAAAGAAACGACAAGAAGAAGAAGCTGCACTAGCTGCACAGAGCGCAGTGAATAATGAGGCAGCAGCTGCTAGAGCGGCGACAGAAACAACAACAACCACACCAGCTACTACTACTGCTCCCGTTGCTGCTCCTACAACTACTACTGCTCCCACTGCTGCTACTGTCCTCCCCACTGCCGCTACCCCTACTAATTCTACTTCTCTAACCACAACCCCCTCTATTTATTACCCCTCCACGTCGTCTGCTGCTCCTGTAGCTACTTCCTCTACTACTTCACTCTTTACTACCCCCCCATCCCAGTCAGGGACTCTAGGGCAGTCAATTAACAACAGTAACACAGAAGTACAAGGGTACTTAACTACGCTAAATGATGCTGCTGCGTCTAGTTTAGCTAGTGCGGGGAACACGGTTAACAGCCTTAATACCAGCTTTCAGAATGCAAACACCATAACAAACCAAGTCCTTGCTGATGAGCAGGCGGCTAGAGAAAAGCAAGCTGCGGAACTACGAGCGGCAGAACTTGACTCGTCAGCTTCAATGCTACAAAGCTTCTTCATAGAGGAAGGGGCTAGACAAAAAGCTGAACAAGACCAAAGGAACCTTGACATGAGGTTGGCAGAACAGAGAAAGCGTCTAACTTCTAGTAGGAGAATGCTGTCTAATAATACTTCGGGTATGAGTAGTGGTAGCTTCTTTGGTTCTGTTTCTTAGGTGTAAACTATGACATCAAATTGGATAGAAACCTTTAATAGGTTAAACCCTGTGGCTCAGGAACAGTATAAGAGGTATTCCGAATACCGGGATAAAAATATGTGGAGTGAAGTACCTACCGGTCAAGGTGGTGACTCCTCTGACATAGACACAAAACAGTGGAAAGCTGACTCTGGGTCAAAAGCCTTTTACCTATCCCCTGCTAACTACAACCAGTACGATGAGTGGTATAAGCAGGAGCAGGCTTGGAAAAAAGAGCAGCAGCAACAGCCAGCTAAGACAGCAGAACAAGGGGTGAAGCAGGAACTCCCTACTCGTACAACTATGCCGGCGGCTCCTATGCCCACTCAGGCTCCCCCTACTAATTTCCAGTACACTCCTACTACTCCAGTAGCTTACCCTACTAGACCCCCAGGTGGTACTCCCCCTGCACCTCCTTCTGTTTATACCCCGCAGGCTGCTGTACCTCCCTCTGTGTTTGCTCCTCAGTCTGCTGTACCTTCTAATGTAACCAATGCCCCTTTAATGTCTGTTTCTGGTGCTGATATTAATACGCAGGTAAACAGCCTTCTAGCACAACTAGCCGGACTGTTGAGTAGTTCAAACAACCAACAAAACCCTAAATAAAACCATGCCTATTCAATACCCCGCAGACCAATTTTCTTCATTCCAGTCACAAGACCATACCCTGTTCTCAACTAAAACCAATTGGAGCCGCCTGTTCTACGCTGCTGGTACCGTGGATAACTCCCCTAACGTTGACTTCTACCTGAAAGATGAGAAGGGTAGTCAGGCTATCTATGTCCCAGAAGGTTCTTCTTGTGTCGTTCGATGGACAGCTATCTATAATATCGGTGGAACCCTGGTTGCTGGTGAAACTGAAACCGGAACCATTACCCGTGCGAGTGGTGGTAACACAACGTACACCGGTGCTGCTATCGGCTCCGGTTCTGGTAACTTCACCGTTACCCCCACTGCGAATACCACTGTTCAGTGTGTCGAGCTAGTCGCCAGTGACTCTGACTCCGAACAGGCTACACGGGTTATTGTGTTTGCTGAATTTTTCAACCTCCCCTTCTACATGGAAAGCTCTGGAGGGGCTGGGGCTATCTCTACTGCCGCACTAACCACAGCCGAAGTATAAACTAGAGAAACAACACAAAACCATGCCTAGAGTCACTAAAGAAAGACGAGTACCGACTAAACAGGAGTTAATTGGGAGCATTACAGACCTCTGGAAATTTGCTGACCTAATTAATTTTCATGGTGGCTCTAAAGCATTCGGTGAGTGCCACAAAGAACTCTCAGAACTACGATGGGAAGGTAAACAGGTTTGTACCATCTTCCCTCGTGGTCATTTAAAAACTACCTTAAGCATCCTCAAGTATCTACATTTAATATACGTCAACCCAAACATTAGAATATTTATAGGCACGGGTAGGAAGGAACTAGGACAGGCTATCATGCGGGAGATGCAACAGTACCTAGTTGACCCGTGGAACCAAGAGAATATTTGGAATAACAGACCTCACTACCCTGGTGTTCGTCTTATCCCTTTAATGGAGAAGGCTTCTGGGGTTACAGCACGTCAACAGTCTCGTAATGCCCTGTTCGTGGCAGACGAAGATGAAAGTACGTACAATACAGAGGCTATAGATAAGAAAATTATCTGGAACCAGAACCAAATACAGGTATTAAGGGACATTATATCTAAAGACCCCACTATTGGTGTCGGTTGTGCAGGGTCTGCCTCTACTGGGTTCCACTATGACGTTATTCACATTGACGACATGATAGACTTTACCAACTACGACACCACAGCTAAAAAGGAGAAAATAGACACTTGGAAAAATGACTTATTCTCTGTAGTTGACCCAGAGTTCTTTGACCAGGAACTATATGAAAGACTAAAACCCCTCAGTAAAGCTAAACAGTACCAAGATAGAATACAGTTTCTGTGTCGTGTAGGAGATGAAGTCGGGGTTAACGGGACTCGTTATTTCCGATGGGACTGGTATCAGGAGATAGAAGACGACGTTAAAACCGGCGACTCTTGCTGGTTATACTACGAAAAGAACATTTATAAAAACGGTGAGGATAACACAGACGGATACCTCTGGGGAGAGCGTTGGAATGATGATGTAGCCAATAAAAGACGTAAAAGTATGTCTAATAGGCACTGGTACGCTCAGTACCTGAATAAAGTCTTAGTCACTGAGGACATTACTCTAACTTGGGACAGCGTACAGTTTATTAGACCTGGTTCTCTACTTAAAGAGAAAAATACTAACTACTGGTTGTACAAATTCGGAGACACAGACGAGGCTCACCGTATATTCCCAAGACTTGTAATTGACCCTGCCGGTAAAGCTAATAAAAACAGTGACTACACAGCTATAGGTATAGGAGGTATCGTTGAAACACCTGACTGGACTAGACTACTCATATTTGACCTTAAGTTCGGTAGATGGTCGCCTGAGCAGTGGGCGGCACAAGTCATAGAGTTAGCCCAAAGGTGGGAATGCTGGTCTGTGTACCTTGAGTCAGTAGCCTTCTCGTTTGCCCTCTCTACCTATATTAAACAGGCTTCTATTAGGGTGGGACACCAAGTGATGGTAAAGGAGTATAACCCCCCTAGAGACAAGTCTAAAAAGGAAAGGATAGAGGCAGGCTTACAACCCCTAATATTTAATAAGGGGCTTTACCTACCAGCCTACACGGGTTGCCAGAAGGAACTTATAGATATGTTTAACCTGTTCCCATCAGACACCGTGAAGGATGACCCCCTGGACGTTATTGAGATGATACGGGAGATAGGAAAACCTGTGAAGCGACAGTCAGCAGAAAACAAGACACCCCCTAGACCAGTTAATAAAATGTTCGGAGGATTAAGATGATAAAGCAGACTAAGGACGACCTTTTAGTACAGTTTATAGAGGAGACAGACAATACCTCTGTTGAAAAGCGGAAAGAGTGCATCGTTAGGTACGTTACCGAGACTTTACAGGACTGGTCTTCTAGACGACAAGAGGTAGAGACTCTCTGGACAGCAGAGTGGGCGCACTACTTCTCTACTCCTCAGTCAGCTTCTTGGTTAAGAAGACAGGCTCTAGACTTAGGGCAGTCTGTTGATGAAGGCTCCTGGAGACACCAAATACACACAGGCAAGGGTTTTGACCTTGTAGAGACGGTGAACTCCTATATTCAACAGGCTACATTCCCTGCTCAAGACTGGTTTGACCTTATCCCACAAATGCCTAATGCAGGTGGCGGCGGAGGTGAAGACGACAACTGGTTGATGAGACTTGAACGGGTTAAAAAGCTTATTCAGAAGAAGCTAAACCAAGCTAACTTCGAGGACTGGTGGGATGTGTTTGTCCGTCAGCTTTGTGTAGTAGGGACTTCCGTCATGGCTCTCCCGTATAGGTATGATGTAAAACCTACCTTTAGAAAGGTAAAAGTAAGACAGCCTGATGGTAGGGAGTCCTTTACTACCGTACCCATTGAGAAGGTAATTTATGACGGTATTGACTTAGAGGTTATTGACCTTTATGACTTCTACCTAGACCCTTCTAGTGGGTTTTCTGGTACTGTTGACTGTGCCTGTATCCGCAGAATAACCAAGACTAAAGCAGAAGTAATTAGGTTAGTAGAAGAAGGTGTGTACCCCTTAATAGACGTTGAGGACGTTAAAGGAGCTACAAGTACAGACCTTTCAGTCTCCCGTGTGTTTAAACAAGACATTAATGAAATGGTCGGTCTAATTCCAGATACTACCTTCAACGCTAACCAGTCATTAGAACTATATGAATACTGGGGAGACATCTACTTAGATGACATTGTGTACCTAGACGTAGTTTGTACCATTATGGGAACCAAGCTTCTAAATATAGAAACTAACCCATTCTGGGATGGTAAACCTTTTATAGTCGGAACCTATGTTAATACACAAGGCTCACCCTATGGTGTGTCCTTACTACAACCCGTCATTGGTCAACTTCATCAAATGTTTGAGGTACAGAACCATAGACTAGACTGTGACGAGTTAACGGTTAACCCTATGTACGCTGTCGTTGACGATGGGGTTATAGACTTTGAAAACTTGTACAGTGAACCCGGTAAGCTCATCCGTGTAGAAACACCCGACAATATCCGTCCTATTCCTATTGAGAGAACCAATAACATCTCGGTAAGGGATGAACAGATACTAGACGAGAGGATAGAAAAGACTACTGGAGTAGGTGCTTACTTAGGCGTGAACTCTGGACGTGACGGAGAACGGGTTACAGCAGAGGAGGTTAAAGCTCAACGTAGTGCTGGCGGTAATAGACTTAACCGTATTCACGGGCATATTGAGAGTACAGCCCTCTACAAGTTTTTAAATAAGATGTACGCTCATCTTCAACAGTTCCAAGAGAATGAAGAGGTAGTTCGTGTCCCTTCTAGAAAAGCCAGTATAGTTTATGACTTCTGGTTAGTCGGACAAGAGGAACTAGCGGATAGCTACACTGTCTGCCCTCTTGGTTCTTCTCATGTAGCCGATAAAGAGTACGACGTTAAGAATGCTGTGGACTTCGTGTCCGTTATGTCTCAAAATGAGCAACTGTCCAGTAGAGTTAATTGGGACGCAGTAGCGGAACATCTAACCTCTAAGTTTATGCGGAGAGATAATTGGCACAAGTTCTTAGCCGCACCTGCCACCCCTGCTGCTGCTGCCCCTCCTCTCCCTACTGATGTCCCTGTGTCGGCTCCTCCACAAATGCCCCCTATGCCCCCACAAATGTCTCCGGGTGCTATGGGTGCTAGTCCAGAGGTGAATGAGCTAATGGATAAAGGTTTAATTACAGGAGGCAAACCCGGACAGCGTGTAGCCCAAGCTATAGCCAGCAACCCAGAAGAGCTACAGAAATTTCTACAGTTAAAAGCACAACAGACATATGCAAAACCAAAATGAGTCCGTGGTGGATAACACCCTACAACAACAGACAGCAGACGCACCTGTGGACTACGGGTACTTAAACGGTAGCTACACTATGGGTGTAGATGACCCCCAAACTTTACAGGACAATGCAGACGCTGAGGCTTCATCCTCTGTGTCCTCAGAAGAACTAGCCTCTATAGCCTCTAAACTAGGTGTAGATGTGGATGCTTTGGCAGGCTTACTCGGCGTAGGACAGCAGCCAGCAGCAGAAGAAACACCCCCAGAGGCAGCACAGGAACCAAAAAAAGAAGAGGAAGAAGAGGAACCCGAAGACGAGAAGAAGCTTAGAGAACGTCTCCTTTATGTAGATAAGGAGGTTAAACAACTTCTGGGTGTAGGGTTACACGACGTTTACGGGCTTCTCCAAGAACTACAACAGTTTAAAGCCCAGTATGTAGTAGAGCAGCAGACAAATATTCTAAAACAGGAGTGGGGTGACGACTACCAAACCACCCTTCAAGAGGTTAAAGGTTACTGGGAAAAACTACCAGCACCTCAGAAAAAGGCACTTGACAACGTTGAGGGAGCTAGACTTATATATGCCCTACTTACAAAAGATAAGGCTACTAACCAGTCTGCCTCTGTTCGTCAGAACCCTCAGTACATCCGTCAAGGGTCTGTTAAGCCACGTTCGGGAGCTACAGCTAAGTACCGAATGAGTGAAGTAGTCAAGCTTTCGGAAGCCGAGTATATTCGCATTCAGCCTCAACTAGAGGAAGCCTTCCGTCGTGGGCAAGTTGTTAATGACATTAGATAATTCTTAGGAGACAATTATGGGTTTATATGGTTCAGCCCCTCAAGGCGCACCCTTCACTAATGCTACTTCTGGTGTGTTTATCCCAGAGGTATGGTCAACAGACGTTATCCGTTACCGAGACGCTAACTTTGCAGCTAAAGAGTTAGTTAGTATGATAAACTTTGCTGGTAATAAAGGGGACACGATTTATATGCCCTTTATCAGTCGGTTAGCTGTGGAGAGTAAGACCCCCGGAAACCCCGTCACCTACCAGGCACTCTCTGAAAAACGTTGGTCTATGGTAGTTCGACGGTACAAAGACGTTGCGTTCGCTATTGATAAACTCTTAGAAATTCAAGCTAACGTTAACCTCCGTGCCGAATACACTCGTGAAGCCGGTTATGCTTTAGCTCGTGACTTAGACAATGCTGTCTTAGCTGAACGGGCAACCATCAATGGGTTTAATAGTGGTTCTAACGTTGTAACTTCTTCTGTTCCTCTATCGTTCTCAGACATTCTATCTGCTTACGAAATTCTTTTACAGAATAACATCAATACTAATGAACTCGTTCTGCTGATGTCTCCCCTACAGTGGACTTCCTTAATTAGTGACCCCCTGTTATCCAACAAAGACTTCACTAAAGGTGGTTCTATTGAGAGTGGGCAACCTCTCTCTCCTCTGGGTATCTCTATGAAGATGTCCACAAACATTGGTTTAAACAGTACAACTGGTTACACCAACGGTGAGAATGGTTTAGCTTCTCCCACCCCTGGTATGTCCACTGCACCCTACTTCCCCACGCAGAACCCTGAGTTACGTTCTGGTAGTAGCGTTACAGCTTCTGCTTTAACAGCGGGCTATCACACAGCTATCTTAGCCCACAAAGACTGGTGTAAGATGGCTATCCAGAAAACTCCTTCCGTTGACTACGAGTGGTCTGTTGACTACCAAGAACACCACGTTGTACTAACCCAAATTTACGACGTTAAAGTGTTCCGTCCAGACCACGCAGTCATCATAAACACTGACGAGACTGGTGCTGTGTAGGGTAGATACGTAGGAGTAAAAGAATGCCAAAGTCATTCCAGTTACGAGAAGGACAACGAAGCAGAAGTAACACTCCTACTTCTAATACATCTGTTCGTGTAGAAGTAGGGGTTAATGAAGTTGAACTTAGTAAGCGACTAGCTAATCTTGAGGCAGAACTTAAGACTTACATAACAGATGAGTTCACTAAACTAAAAGCAGAAATTCAAGCTAAAGGAGGGAATTAAACCATGGCTGCTATCACAGTCACTAAACTGAACCTATTAGGTTCCGAAAACAGACAAAAAAACAACAGACCCCGAATTGGACAACTAGGCTCTAGTAATTTTACCGCTGTACCGTTTATCGTTAATTCAGGTAATACTGCTGCTACCAGTACAGACACCTTTACTGTAACTCTTAATGCTAAGACCTGCTTTGTTCTAGTATCCATGTTCTCAACTACGGGTACTATAACTCGGTCTAGTGTGGCAGTTCAAGCTACTGATACCGTTGGTATTCCTCTCCCCCCGTTAGCTGCTGGTGGTGCTTACCACTCAGAGCTTCTCCCCGTAGCTGGGGGTGAGACACTGGTTGTAACCACGGGTACTCTTGCCACAGCAGCAAGCACTATTGTCGTGCATGAGTTCGGTTTACGAGGGGTTCAAGAAATTAACGTAGTGTAAACCTATCGGAGAGGATAAACACCTCTCCATCTTACTATGAATAGACGTAATTTTCAGCATGGACTTTATCCCATTGGCGCACATTCAGAACTCACAACTTCTGGTTCTGTTCAGACACTAACCAGACCTTCCGGTGCTGACGGGATAATTATTCAAAACGTTGGCTCGGCTATACTCCTCTACACGCTAGACGAAAGTAACCCCGATGCCGATACTGGGTTTAGGCTTTACGCTAGTAGTTACGAATTAAGGATAGACCTTACTGAACTAGACATTAAGGTATGGTTAGTTAGTGGGGCTGTCTTACAATACCAGTGGTTTAGATACTTGGGGTGAGTGTCCTATGTTTATGATGAAAGTAACCTCTGAGGTTGCTGATATGCGGGAACTCTCTATGCTGTGCATGGACTGGGTATCAGGTGTACCAAGAGAAGAAAGAGTAACTAAGTTACTATTTTGTACTACACCAGACAAGAAGACTGCTTTTATCCCTTCTGATATGTGGGACAAAACAATTATCAAACTCAGTAAAGCAGATACAGTGGCTCTTAGTAAAGTTAGACCTGCGTATGCTGGCTTGGCTAGACTTGTGGATGATAGCCCTTCAATAACTTTAAAAACCCTCTATGCGGCTTTAAACAGTGCCTCTGATGGTAAGGTTTTTACAGAGCAGCTTGATTTTACCGATGACACGTTTGTATATCCAGTAGAAGTAGGAGAAGCTCCTCAATGAAAACCCTGAGAAAAATTGGTGAGTCTGGCATAACTCAAAACTCGGCAGCCCAGTACCTTCTGGACACCGAAGGTTTAACTGGGGCATTTGCAGCATACTCCCTAAGAAAACTTAGAAGTGCTTACACTGGTTTCTGTATGCGTATTAGACGGGCTAATGATAATGCGGAGGCTGAGATTCCCTTCTCTGGTAACTGGATAGACAAGTCTGCTGTAGATGCACATTGTACGACAAATGATGGTTTTGTTGTGTCTTTTTATGACCAGTCAGGTAATGGTTACAATATACCACAGTTCACCGCTAATCTACAGTATAAAATTTGGGATGGTTCTACACGAGACTGGGTGGCTACAATAAACAATAGACCTATCACCGCTCCTCTAGCCAATAACGGGAATTATGTTCGTTTTAGTATTATCCCAATAGAGACAACAGCTATGTCTATTTGTTGTGTAAGTGGATGTTTTGGCGCATCAGCACCTACAACCGTACTCCGAACTGTATATGCGAATGGGGGTTCAGTCTCTGGGGTTTACTTCCCTAATCTAGGGTATGACCCAGAAGTGTTCGACGCAACTCCCGTTATAACTAACTTTGTTACTGGAGTCGCACCAACGACAAACACAAGTTACGTCACTGGATGGTCTGCTACAGGTGGTAGTCCTGCCACAACCAGAGTTAGGTTTAACGGGGTTACACACCTATCTACGGACGTAGTTTACACACCAACCGGTGCTCTTGGGTCGTTACTTATAGGTGGTACTGGGAGGTTTACTAGTGCGAACCACTCATTCCAAGAGGCTGTCTGGTGGCTAAGGGACATTGGTGACGTTGGTCTATCCCTCTACGCTGGTAATTGTCTCTCAAGTTCACAGTACGGGAATGTAAACTATGTCTAGAACTTTACTAACCTCTATAAACAATGTCCTAAACCTAGTTGGGGAAAGGTCTTTAACCAGTACAGCCACAGGTATCTTAGGTAGCCTAACAAAGCAGTGCATAACCCAGGCTATATCTGAGGTCTGTCAGGCTGCCAAATGGGAATGCTTACGGGAACGGGCTACAAGTTCTACATGGACAACCTGTACTGCTACCCTGTCGTCTAGTGTGTATCAGATACTTGGTGTTTACTGGTACACATCTCCTACCGGGACAGCAGAAACAGCCTTTGACTACCCCACTGTGTCTCTAGACTACGTGACCCCACAAGAGTTTGATAGCTTCTACCTGTACCCTTACTCAGACACGAGTAACCGTCCCAGTGTCTGGACTAAAGATGACTACCACAAAGTTAAGGTCAACCCGTACCCTACCAGTGCTGGTGAGAGAGCTAAAGTTATCTTTGATGTGTTTGTGTTCCCGTCTTTACCGGCAGCTGATAGTACCAACTGGTCAACTCCTGACTTCTTTACAGACCTCTTAGAGTTGAAAGCAGCAGCTAATCTATCCATGTCTCACATTCAGGACAGCACTATGTTTCAGAGCCTAATGATGAGATACACTAACCTCTTTAAAGATATAAGCAGAAACAACAACCAAATAGGAGACACAGGGTACACAATGTACCGGAACAACAGAACTAGAAATAGAGGTATTAACTATGGTCGCAGGTAATAACACAAATGACTATTATGGTCTAGTCAACCCTGCTAGTGAGTCTGATAATGGTGACTTAGTGACTACAGTTATCGGGGGACTAAACACAGAGTCTAACCCTATGGGTATGCCTACTGGAGACTCCCCTGATATGTTAAATATTCAGATAAGCCCAGCAGGTACTCTAACTAAGCGTCCCGGAACTATAATTAGAGATGAGTCTCTGTATAGTAATACTGCCGCTGCCCCTAAAGGTAATGGTTTAGTAAGTCTAAATATATCTAATGGACACACAATTATAGTAGGTAAGGCTGGTAGAGACTTACTCTGTGAGCTTGTGTGTTTCCATGAGAAGATGGGTAGAAATAACCTAACATATCCACGTCTAGTTTTTGAAGACGTATGGACAGCAGATGCTACTTTAAAACCTAGTTTTACTGTAGTGCCTTCCGCTATACCTAGAGTGCTTATAGCTACGGGAAACAATACAGTAGTTGAGTGTGTAGTCTATACTAAAACTATAACTGTGTCTTCACCTACATCAAGTGTAGCTATAGAAGACAAACCCTTTGCTGAAATACCCACCTTTTTACTACTGGATGCGGGTAGGTCTAATACTGTAGATGTAGAAACCATCCTATTTATACCTAACTATGTTACAGATGAAGAGAACTGGGTAGTGTATAGAGCGAACACTAAGTCAACAACCACGAACACAGTTACGTTCTCTAGTGGTTTTAGGTCTGTCATGTCAACGGGTGCTTATGGTAATCTACCTGCTGGCTCATACACCGTTCTCCGGTTCGGCTGGGTAATGTGGACTGAGAGCATTATGATAGATGCAAGTCAAGCAACTCAACCTCTCCTACTCTCTCCTGATTCTTACGCTATACTGGTTCCAGATGAACAGGGTAGAAATGCTGCTGAGGATAGACGACTTAACGCCGGGGTTTCTGGGGCGTTTAGGTACAGTCCTTTCTCCTTATCAAGAACTAACGATACCGAAGCCACTCAACAATGGTTCGCCCCTTTTAGCCAATTTCCAGATACTGGCGTTGGTGCTACTGAGTGCATCTTTACAGTATCCGAAACTCAGATATACACAGAGACTATTACTGACCCTATAGAGGAAAAATGGTTCCCAGTTGGTGATACCTATGTTATTCCAAGAGACTTGTCTTCGCTGTCGTCTAATACTTTCTATCTTCACAGGCACTACCGAAATTGGTTACACAACAACGCTGGTCTAATGGACTCCAGGGATGTAAGGTGTACTTTTAACCCCTACACAAGTGAAGAAGTAAACCTAGCATTACTAACCAGTTATGCTGATGGCTACACCATCCCCCAAACACCAGATAGACCCAACCCTACCAGCTGGCTTACAGGTACAAAAAGTTACGCTGCTTCTGTAGATGCTTTGTGGTTCACACCAGCTAAGGCAAACACCACGGACTATAACTATTGGGCTTTTACAGGGTCATATCCGTTGGGCTTACCATCTGGGTATGGTTCCCTCTCAAACTACATTTCTTTTGTGTCTCACTCTTACATTGGAGATGAGAACACAGTAGATGATGCAGGTACTGGGGGAACTGGTTATACTGACCACGGGAAAGTTAGGTTTAGAAACAAGTCTAAAGTACCTGTAGGTGGTCTTTATGAGTTTTCAACATTCTCTGATGATACCGCCACTAGAGACTTCGGAAGGCTAGTATCTTACTTCCAAAACAGAATAGTTTTATCGGGGTTCTCTAAATACCCTAACTTACTTGCCTTCTCTAACTCAAGTTATGAGTATGAGTGGGATGTAGGAGGTAACTTGCTTGCTTCAAACCGTAACTTCCAAACGTGGTACAGTGACCCCAACTTAGCGTTCAACCCTCTACAGGTACAGATAAGCACCGATAGTGGAGAGTACATAACAGCTTTACTACCTGCGGAAAATACTCTTCTAGTGTTCACAAATAGAAGCGTCCATATAGTAACGTCAACGGAGAACTCAGGGTATGTAACTCCAACAAGCTACGTAACTTCAAAGTTACTGGACATCGGGAGTTTTAATCAGAACACCGTAGCAACCACAGAAGCGGGTATAGTGTTTCTATCTAAGTCTGGTTTATACCTTCTAGTTCCATCTACAGATACAACGGGAAGATACACACCTATCCCTTTATCTAGTAAGATTAAACGGATATTCAATGATATGAGCCTAGAGGCTACAAGCAACCATTGGATAACCGTTGATAAAGACCAAGTGCTTTACGTCGGTATATGCACTCAAGGCTCAAACGTAGCTACGAGGCTACTTACTTTTGATATGAGACTACGAGCATGGTCTGAGTATGCTACGTCTAATGGTTTCTGGTTCTCTACCATGGGTCTGTGTCTCCCATCGGGTAGAGTGTTCGTTGACTTTATAACCAGCACTAACTTACTTCTAGGGACAGCCGGTAGTACACACTTACTTGTAGAGTTCTCTAAGTACGCTAAGTTAGACTTTGTGGTAAGTAAGACCGGCGCAACGTCGTACTCGTCTATTTCACCAATACCCAGTTTTGTTGCTGCTCTACCCTATAATGCTTCCCAACAGTTCTACAATTATGACCTTAGAACAGTAAACTCTACCAATGTCCTAAGAACAATAGACATTTACGATGTAGTTGACTCTGTTTCCACTTTAAACGGTGGTACTCAAGAGGCAAGACCAATAGACCCTAGAACCTCTCTTTACCCTGTGTACGCTAACGTGGACAACGTGTGGATGGACTGGAACTCTGGTATATCTGGTATTAATGCTGCTTCAAAGGTTTTACTAGGTTCTGGGTTCCCTGTATGGGTAAGGTCAGCAGTAATAACCCGTGCGTATATGTCCGGGGTTAGACAGGATAACCATAGTAAACGGTACTCCCACTGTATTCTACATTTTAGGAACCCTGACAACTCTCAGTTCATTCATTCTGACTTAAACACTGCTGCAAGCCAAGCCGCCTCTACAATTGTGGATAAGTACAAGACCACATACGACGCTAACTTGTCACTAATTTTTGATGGTTCACACGCATCTACACAGTACCTCGTGTACGACAATGCGACTAACGTAGATACCTATGGTTCGCTAACCTTACCTAAAATACGGAGAGACACAACGAGTAGGATAGTCTTACCTTTTCTTGGTGTTAACCATTCAGCACAAATTTGTGTGTTTTCTTACGGATACCACGAATTTGAGCTTATAGGGTATCAGTTAATATCTAGGAGGGTAGGCAGTAAACACAGAAGCTGGCAGGACTTGTACTAAGATGGGAGAAAAACTACAGAGAGTTAGTTCGTGGATAGCTGTTATACTTTTCATTGTAGGTACAGCACTGGGGCTACCCGTATCAGACACCCTACTAAATGTAGGACAAGGGAAGAAAGGATTAGCCCTATCAGATGACTGTGAAGCAGAGATAAAGGACATCCCTATTTACGGGGATATATCTGAACCATGTGAGAGAGAGCTTGAGAATCTACACAGAAAAATACAGTATATCCTAAATAAGGATAAGAAGGAGGAAGAAAACTAATGCTAGAGTTAATTTATGCTGTCTTTGTGTTTGTTTTAAGTAACACGCAGCCTAATGTCCGACTATACAGAGAACTAGGAGATAAAATGTCATGGGTGCTTTACCAGTAGTATTTGGGGCTTTAGGCTCTGCTGCCTCCACTGCATCTAGCTTTAGTGGGGGTACTTCCTATAATACTAACGCTATGCAGCAAGTAAGTCTTGACCAAGTAGCCTACCTAGAGGAGAGACAGAAGCAGAAGGAGGCTTTAACTCTCCAGATGATGGAGACAGCCAAGAACTTCGCTAATGCTAATTTCGACTCCGAACTGTCTCAGTTAGACCTAATGAGGCAGCAGCAAGAGGTACAGATAGAACAACAGGGGCTTTTAGCCAATTATAACTATAATAATACCCAGGCAGCCCTACAGAACCAAGAATACCTGTATAACGTAAAAAACCAGTACGAGGACTACCAGAAGCAGCAAGCTTACACATCCCAAATGTACGGGACGCAGACAGGGATGGACGCTAGGTCTATTCAGTTACTTGCTGAGGAACAGGCTAGAACACAAGGACTTAACTATGGGAACCAACAAAGAGAACTAGAATACAACGCTAACCAACAACAAAGAGACTTACAGTATAATGCCAACCAGCAGCAAAAAGAACTAGACTACAATACTACCCAACAACAGAGAGCCTTAAATTTAAGTACCTCCGTACAGGGGAGAGCGTTAGGTTTAGATAATGCTGAGAAAGAAAGAGAGTTCACCAGACAACAAGGTGAAGCGGCATACAACCAGACCCTACAGGAGTCCCAGTTTAACCAAGCTGTCGGTAAACAACAGTTTGACATGGGGGAACAGAGCAGAGCATTAGGTATGACTGCGGCTGCTGGAAACTCTCAGTTAGGCAGGACACAGAAACTTGTAGAACTTGAGAGACAGTCTGGGGAACTAGACCAAGCAGAGACACAATTAACTCAGAGTGGTCTAGATGCACAACAGTCAGGGTCTGCTCAAGTTGCACAAACTCTCATGTCTCTGAGTAGTGACTTAAACTCCCTGAGTGAATCTAGTGAGCAAGCCTTATCTGAGGCTTCTAAACGGATGATAATGGGAGGTAGTTCTAGCTCGGATAGTATTAGTGCTTTAAATGACCAGAAAATTAACGAAATACAGGAAGCTAACCAACAAGCGTCTATTCAGAATGCTGTGTCTCGTGGTCTAATAGATGCCTCTACCGGTTCCGCATTAGCTTCTGTTAGGGCATCTAAAGCTGGTCTAATTACAAAGAGACAAGCTATACTCTCTGATAGTAAGCTAGATGAGGTTAGCCGGGCTGTTGCTCTGTCACAACTGTCCGCTGAACAGAAGCTCACATCTTTAGCCGAGAGTTTCTCATATCTAACTGTTCCATTTGTTCAAGGGGGCATTAATAACTCCATCTCCAAACTACAGAACGTTGACTTTGTAAACACCAGAAACCAGATAAGTCGTGACTATGGTCTGTCCATGTACAACTTAGAGAATGCGTACGACACATCTAACTATAACTTAGAAAATACACGGGACACTTCTGCGTACAACTTAAGCAGAAACTTAGATGCTTCTATGTACAACTTAGGTAGTAACTTAGACGCTTCTATGTATAACTTATCTAATGAAAATGCAGCAAGTCAGTATGACCTAGCTAACAGAACAGGTCGGTCTATGTATGACCTCCAGAACACAAGTGACCAGTACAATATGGACGTAGCCACTGGTGCGTATAATGCAGACGCTGGCTACTCTAACATTATGAGACAGCAAGACTATGATGCCCTTAACTCCGCTAACCAACAAGCCTATGCTGAGTACCTACAAGCACAGTCAGATGTGAACTACGGAAGTCAGTTAACTCAAAAGAACTATGAGTTGGGTAAGTACGCAGCAGAGCAGAATAGACTAAGTACAATGTCCGCTACTGACTTACAACAAGCATCGTACTTAGCTCAACAGAGGGCTGCCCTATCCCAGGCTCTGTCAGGCATTCAAACTGGAATGCTATCTAGTGGTACAGGTGGTGGTACTAACTGGGGTGGTGGTTTTAATAGTCTATTCGGCAGTCTGGCAAGTCTCTTTAGTAGAAACCAAGGCTACCAGTCCCAAAACAACTACTTAAACAGAATGAGTAATTTAGGAAGTTCTGGTGTCTCCGGTACATCTTCCGGTACTTGGAACTCAGGCACATCAGGTAGTTGGTAAACAGCACAGTAGGAGATAAAACAGCATGGCGAGTAGTAGAAATATAGGTAGCTTACTAGACCCGGAGAAGCAGTTGCATACGGTGTCTCTCCCAGACCCAGCTTCTCTAAGTCAAAACGTCGGTAAGCACCTAGAGAGTATTCAGTCTAATGTAATGACTGGGTACGCCAATGTAATGCAGACTATACAAGCCAACGACGAGGCTCGTTCAGCAGACTATAACTACAGAATGAAAAAAGCCCAATTGGAGGCTGAGAAGAATGGTGCGTCTGGTGGTATAGGGTCTGCATTAGCCGATATTAGTAAAACATTACTAGAGGCTTATAGTAGTTTTCAGGAAGCTGACCTTGTAGGTAAGGAACTAGACCTTAAAGCTACACAAGCCGAACGAGCGTATGCAGCAAGTCAACAAGATGCAGAAGCTAGACAGGCAGCAGCACAACAAAAAGCTGAGATAGAGGCGGCTAAACAACAGTCTGAGGCTACTAAGGCAGCACTAATTGGAACCATTGACCAGATGGTGACCCAAACACAAGGCTTTATTAGAGACTACGGGTACACTGAGGGCGTGAATAAAGCACAAACTCAACTAGAAGCCTTGTTCCAGTCAGATGTGTTTAAAGGTCTAACCCCAGAAGACCAGGTACAGGTTAGAACATACTACAGGAGTCACTTTGGGGACATTCAACAGAACCAAACAACTCAGGCTGTTCAGCAACAAAAAGAGTATGAAGCCCAGCAAGTTGACACTGACATAGCGTACATCCGTATTAACTACGGTGCCGCTGCATTTGCAGATATTGAGAATGGAGTTGACCCTAATGCCGCTGTAGCCAAACTAGAAGAAGGAGTAGCTGCCTGGAAAAAGTCTGTAGAAGAGCGTACGGGGAAACCTATGGACGCTACCTACATGATGAAGGTGGTTAACCCCATCTATGCTGACTTAGCCACCAGACTAGAGAAGATGTACGGGTCACGTGCGTCTAGCTTTAGTACAGCCGGTAAGTACAAGGAACTATCTGAGTACGCCCAAGGGATGTGGTTAGCTCAACAACAACAAGTAGTTAACCCCAATACTGGACAACCGTTTACTCAGGCAGAAGTAGCTACTCTAATTGAACAGAAGGGGATAGGTTTAGGTATTCCTTCCTACGTTGATAGACTTGAAGTTACCCCCTCTAAAATTACGGAGCGGCAGATAACACAGCTAGAGCAAGCTAAAAACCTAGAAGCACTGCTTAATTCCAACGATAGCCCTATTGACCCGAACTCTATTATGGGTAAGTCCGCTATAGGCGCATCTACAGGGTCTGTCTTATACTCCTTCGTTAACCGTGACCCCGGTACTCTAGCCTATGTAGCCCATATTAAAAATAATAGAAACCAGTACCCAGTTCACTTACAGAACATCCCTGAGTTAGCTGATAGCTTTGCTGCGGATAGACAGAGCTACACAGACCTAGGAAAGCAACTCCTAGCATTAGAACAGAAGGCTTATGCCTTAACCCCGAAGGTAGAGCCTGAAACTCTAGGACAGCGAAGAACATTAGTTCCCCCGAATCCTGAGTTAGGCACTGGTGGTGGTTTCGTAGATGTATCGGGTTCTCCATCACCGACAGCCTTAAAAGAAGAGAGAGAGAGTATCCTTAAGCAGATGGATGCCCTCAAGTCTCAACAGGTAGAATTACAGAGTAAGTGGATGAGTTTCGGGTTAGATGTTACTAACCCAGCAAATAAGGGCTACCTAGAGGAGTTACAGGTACGGGCGGCTGGTGTTCAAGCTAAGGCTGACCAAGAGGGTGTAGGAAGACTAAACACGAACCCGAACAGAACACCGGGAGTAACCATTACCGAGCCTAGAGATGCTCAAAGTATCAGAAACCGGGCAGTAAACAACGCCTCTAGACGAGCTAGAACAGGTAGGTACGATGATAAAGGGGAAGAAGTACCGGCTACTGTGAGGGTAATGAATAATTTCCCTAAAGAACTACGGATAGCTGAGGCTTACAGTGGACTGGATAAAGTGGACTCTCACCTAAACCAGTTAGAGAGGACGTTGGCTCAAGGGGTCAACCCCGATGAAGCCCTGAAACAGATACAGCAGAGTTATAAAAACACTCGGACAACCCCTAGACAAGGACACGAGGAAATTGATAACAAGCTTAATACCTATCTTCTAAGAGAGTTTACTAGGCAGTCCACACAATTAGTGGACTCCTACAAGCACTTCCTTAAACAGTTCCAGACAGTTAGACCTGCGGAGGCACCAAGAAACCCTTCGGGGGGTAGTACGACCGACACTCCTAATCGTAGCTACCCTTTATCTAACGGAGAATATGAAAGACGAAACGGTATTGTAACCCCCTTCAAAGGTAGTAACCATCAGATAGCCTCTACCCCAGACACTTCCTTTGGGATACCTAATGCTGTGACGTTTGACGTTACTGGTAAACAGAACGTTCATGCTCTGTCTGATGGAAAGGTAGTTTATATCGGGACACAGAATGGAAAGCCTGTAACCATAGTAAAAACACACAATGGGGTTTACGAAGGGTACGTAGGTATTGTGAACCAGTACAGAAAAGTAGGAGACAATGTTACAGCAAACTCTCCTCTAGGTAAAGTAGGTAGTGGTTCTGGTAAACCTAAACCACTAGGTGACTTCCTAAAAAACCCAATTAGAGACATAGGAAAAATAACTCTAGACCAAGACTATGCTACTCAAGAGGGGCAAGAGAATAAGTACCGTGACCACAGAGGGGTAGATATTATGGTTCCAGAAGGGACTCCAGTGTTTTCCCCTGTGTCTGGGAGTATCGTGTACTCAGAGGCGGGACATACCCGTATCACGGAAGACTCAATGAGAAGTCAACCTGGTCATCAGCCTCAATACTCAGTTCTAATTAAGCTAGACAAGCCTATTGACTACAATGGTAAAACGTACAATATGGTCTATCTGACTCACTTAGGAGGTTTATCTGGTCTTAAACCAGGAGAGAGAGTAACAACTGAGACTCAACTAGGCATTTCAGGGACAGCAGTAGCCCCTCACATTCACTTAGGTCTTATTGGGGACAGACAACAAACAACGTATGTTCCAGAAGGGACACTATACCAACAGCTTCTAGCTAAAGAGCAGTCCCCTTCTAGTTTCTCTATAGTTACATGGGGTTCTAACCCTGTGTTTCAAAACGGTATGTTATCTCCTAATACTACATCTGCCGAACAGTACCTACAAACAAAGACTGGTGCTTACTACCCGCCAAATAATAGAAACAGACAAGGACAGTCATCTAACAATATATTCAAGCTAACCAAAGACACTTACCTACTTTCAAACGGTAGAATTTTGGACTTGAAAACAAACACAGTTAGAGAAGCTACACAGTCCGAAACAGCTACTATGTCTAGTGGATACAAGCCTAGTGTAGTTAGTACAAACGGGTTCCTTAGTACCAACTCAGCGGACTATGGTGCTGGTAAAAATAACCCGGATGAAGACTATGGTTATAAAGTTCTTAAAGATGACCCTGAGTTCCGTAAAGAGTTGGCTAATTTAGCTGATGAATTAGGGATACCCGCTGTGTTCTTAGCTGATGTAATGCAGGTAGAGACAGGCAACTGGACACACGTTAGAAGAGCAAACCAATGGGGGTACTATGGGTTAATTCAAATAAGCCCTACAAATGCTAAGGCTTATGCTAACATGACCACTGAACAGATAGGAAAACTATCTCTAGGACAACAAGTTAGGTTAGTAGTAAGACCTTACCTACTAGCTATGCAGAGAGAGGCAGGGAAACCTATTAAGACAATGGAAGACCTCCTATTCTCTATCTGGAGAGGAAGCCCTGGTCTAAAAATGAATAACCAACGGAGGGCAGCTACAACAGATGGGCTTAACGGGACGACAGCACGTCAGTATTTAAACCAGTTGGGGCAGGCTGCCGGTAGGCAGTATGGACACTTCATGAGACAAAACACAGGTAGAGCCTTACACAAAGAGTCTCGTGGTGGTTGCCCCACTTGTCAAGCTATGAAACAGAAAGGAACATTTGTGGTACATTATGGGTGATATTCTTAAACCGAACACATCTGAAAGTCTTGTAGAGCAGGCTAGAAGACGACGCATTCCTACCATCGGTAATGCTGGCTATCCTTCCCCTGAACCTGCTCTTCCTGTACCTACTGCACCTGTAGTAGAACAACAACAGCCTACTGCTCCTCCTGTACCGGAGGAAGCGGCAGCACCTGTAGTAGAACAACCTGTATCCCCAAGTTTACAGGAGCAACCAGAACCCTCAGTTCCACAGGAGCAACCTGTATCCCCAAGTTTACAGGAGGCACCCCCAACTCTACAGGAGCAACAGGCTCTTCCTTCTGTGTTCCCTTCTGATGGGGGGTTTCAGGTAGAGGAGCCGAGACAACCAGACGCTAACTTTGGGGATATTCTTACAGCCCCGACACTAGAACCTATCTACCAACAGAGTGCTGAGACACAGCGTCGGGCGCAACCAGAGGAGATGGTAGAGGCTCTACAGTCTATTCAAGTTCCCCAAGTCCAGTTCGCCAATGTCCCTGTTACGGGTAGAAACACTGTTACGTCTCGTGTAGAAGCCCTGAGAAAGGCTAATGAACACATAGTAAGACAGAATAGAGGGGGCTTACAGGACTTCTCGGTAACTCCCGGAGGTGGAGAGAGAATATTTAAAACGTCGGCTATAGACAACGCCTTAGCTGGTACAGGTCTAGGGTCTATTATAGGTACAAACCTTCAAGACAAGTTAGACCCCAAGAGAGAACAGAACACAGCTACGGGGTTACTAGGCTGGTTACAGCAAGTTGGCGAATACTCTAGAAGTCTAATAGACCAAGACAGACGCAACAGAATAGGAGGTGCCGGCTTTGACCAAATCCCCGGTCTAGCTCAGGGTGTTCTTGGATGGATAATTTCTAGCCCTTTAAACACCGACATCACCCCTGAAAAAAGAAGAGAGAATGAGGCTTGGGAACAAGAGGGCTGGCAGAAGTGGAGAGATACTGGAGGGCTAGACCAACTAACAAATAATACTGTTGCTGAAACTCCTACAGGTCAGCTAACTCTAGAGCAGTATGGGTCTGTGTTTGACCCCTCTAGGGGTTACTATGGAGACGCAGGTAAGAACCCCCTGTTGTCCCCTCTTATCTACCTGCTTAACCTCCCTGAGAATATCTTAATGGGTCTGGTTTACGACACAGCAGATGCTCTAGGTGGAGATAAAAGTAAGTCATGGGATAACCGGACTAGAACTCTTGGGGCATTAGCTGGGCGTGACTGGGGTGTTTCTAACCGTTGGTCAGAAGAACGGTACATAGCCTTACAGGAACCAGCAGGAAAAGTAGCAGGGGATAGAACCGGAAACCCTTATTGGGACTTACCAGAGAACATAGCTAAGACATTCGGACAGTCTGAGAGTGGGGCTTTTAGTAAAAACATCCACATAGCTCTCCAGACTATACCCGCTATGGTTGGTGAGGTAATTACTGGGGGTGTAGCTGACTTAGGAGTAGGTGGGCTGTTGAAGCTTCCAGGTAAAGTTGGGGATGTGACCAGTCTAGGAAGACAGCTAGACGACCTTCAAGCTACCGTACCAAACATAGATTTACCGGGTGTCCGTAAAGGAGCAGATGAAGCTGTACCTCATACCAGCGTGGTGTCCGGTAACTCTATTGAAGTCCCTACCCCAAACGTTGACCCTGTTGTCGGAGACCCTGTAGTAGTTAGAGTAAACACCAGACCTATACTACGTCCTGAAACACCACCAGACGCACCAGCAGTGCCTGACTTAAACACAGCAGCACCAGAACCAGAACTACCAAAAATAGAAGTAGGGGATGGTCAAGTAGTTAAAGTTAAAGACATCCCTTCTGGTCGGCGTGTGTCTGATACCGTGGTTGAGGGTGTAACTACACCAAAAGTAGAAGTACCCCCATCTGCTGAGAACCTAGTAAGAAGGCCTCTTAGTGACGTTGAGGGGACTGAGTTAGCTAGACGACAAGGCATTATAGAACCAGAGTTTAAAAGAACCCTGAGTGAGGGAGAGTTAGCTGAACTAGCTAGACAACAAGGTAGGCTGTTTGATGGTCAAACAACTATGCACCCTGACTACCCCAGAGCGTCCTATGTTACCTTAGAGGATGGTACTGTAAGAGAAATTGTTCTAAACAATACCAGTAAAGCTCTTATTAAAGAAGGGCTACCTACTGTTGATGTCCTAGTTAACCTACGCCGAGAACTAGATGACCTAAGTAAACAGTACACGGTGTCTCCAGGTGAGGACAAGCTTGAAAGACTACTGGAACTCTACAGAAAGCGTAATGAGGCATCACTAAGACACGCAGCAGAGCCGGCGGAGTCTGCTTACACAACAAGACTTCTAGAGAATGAATTACCTAGTACACAAGAGAGCTTCTCTACCACAGCTAAAATTGTGGGGAATGACATGGTTAGTGTTGAGAGAGCTTTAACCTCTCAGCGTGTCGTAGTTGAACAGTTAATTCAAGAAGTTGATGAGATAAAGGTAGTCCGAAACCAATTAGAAGAGACAGCACCTACCATCAAGCCTGTAGGAAGACAGAGCGTAGAAGAAGCTTTGGGAACCTATGAGGTGTACAGTGGGCAGGATGTCCCTGAAATGGGCTTCAAAGTGTCTGAGGCAGACCAGTACGCTGACTTAGCTGGGGCTGGTTTTAACCCAGCAAAGGCTACTAATTCAATGGACGACTGGTTAATTGGTAAGCTACCCCCAACTGAGTTCGCAAAGCAAAACTCAGAGATGACTTTGTGGTATCATGGTACATCCTCTAGTGTGCCTATTCCAGACATGGACATCCTTAAAGGGGCTACACCGTCTGAGTATGGGTTAGGTGTGTATTTAACTAAAAATGAAAATGTAGCAGACCAAGCAGCACTAGCATTACCTCAAATTAACCGTCCACCTAGGCCTGAGAGTGTGGACACTGTTCCGGTTAGATACACAGTAGATACCTCAAGGGTTACTCGTTTGTTTGACCTTGATGCTCCTATGCCTAAAGACATAGATGAACTGTTCTATCAGACAACAGTGAGTATCTTTGGGAAAAACGTAGCTGATGATGCTTTCAGACAGTCCACTACAAACGTTAAGCTTAGACAGGCATGGGACTCTGTACGGGACAGCGTGTATAACGTAGCGGGTTCTCCTGCATCTGAGAAGCAGATAAGAGAATTTCAGCAAATTATCTTGGAAGGGTTTAAAGAACGTGACGTTCAAGCTGGTCTTCTAAAGAATGGGGATAACCCAGTTCTGGTTGTGTATAACCCGAAACTTTTAACCACATCTAATGTCCCACAAAAACTACCAGCCCCTCCGTACATAAAACAGTTTGAGGCACGAGGCTGGCTAGATAAGCTTACAAGACAAACTGAACCGTCAAACTCAAACATCCATAACGCAATGCAGTCTAACCTAGACTATGCAGAGCAGGCTACTAGAGAGGCGGCAGAAAACTTGGCTGTAGAGCTAAACAGACAAAAAGAAATGCTTGAGGAGTATATAGTTAAAAAGGATAACCTTGAGACTATAGTTAGAAAAGAACAAAAAGAAACGGTTAGACAGTTAGAAGCTACTGGCGACACCGTAGAAGCTGTGCGCTCTGTAGTACAGAATGACTTAGTTGAGTCAGCTAAAACCCGAAGACAGCGAGCTACGCAGACGAGTGAAGCTAAGGACTACAGTGTACCCAAGGCTAAAAGGGGGAAAAACCCACCGGCAGTCTCAGATAAGCCTATATCTGATGATGCTCTACCTAAAAGAAAACGAACAAAAAAACCAAAACCAGAGGATTCCCCTGTTGACCCCATCCGTAAAGCTAAAGAGGAAGAGATTAGTAAGCTGTGGAAGCAGTTTGACGGAGCTAAACTAAGAGATAACAAGGCTCTGGAAGACGAAGTAATTCAGAAGATAGGTTTTGCTTATGAGGCTTACAGAAAAGACCTAACCGACCTGTCTATAGATGACCTATACAAACTCCTAGAAGGCAACGGGATAAAGAATGCTAATGAAAGGGAACTTATCAAAAAGATAATTACTCAGAAGTACCGAGTAGGAAAGGTAGATAAAGTTAACTTAATAGATTCTCCTGCTAGAACTTCTCGGTTCGGTGAGTTAATTAGTACCTTAGAGTCTAACCAAGTGGTAGAGCAGAGTAACTTAGTTGACCTATCTGAGACATTAAAACCAGATACTAGACAGGTAGTTGAAGTTGAAATAGGTGACCTGTGGGAACAGTATGAGTCCGCTAAACTAGCAAACAATGAGTCTGAGAAGTCTAGAATACTTGACTTAATAGATGATAAATATGAGTCTATTAGGGTAGAGAAAACGGAAGTATCTCTAGGGTTATCAAAAGGCTTCTTTAAGGAGGATGACGTTGAAGAGTCTGTTGACCAATTAGTGGAACAGCTAGATGAGGTATCTGATGAGTTGTTTGATAGAATTGAGGAGAACCTAGACAAGGCTCCGAAGGATGACGCTGTGGTAGAACGGTTATCTGAGGAAATAGATGACCTATGGAAACAGTATGAGTCGGCTACTAGCGTTGAGAAGACTAGAATACTTAAAGAGTTAGAAGGCAAGTCTGATGAACTAATTAGAAGGACTGATGCAGGACAACCTGAATTAAAACCAGAACCCGAAGCTGTACCTGTAGAGGTAGTGGTAGAGCCTATTGGAGTACCACTAGAAGGAAAGAGAGTACCACTAGGAGATAGAATTAGAGCAGAGGCGGATAAAATTAGAGAGGCAACAAAACAGGAAGCTGAGGCTCTAGTTAAAATACTAGACAACGCAGGTAAAATAAGTGAGAACTACGAGAACCTAGTTACTGAGGTAAGTCGAATGGTTCAAGATGACCTTGATGAAGCCGCTTTAAAACTCGGTACATCAGAGAGTGTGCCTTCCTTTAAAGTAAAAGCAGGCACACAGAAAGCGGACATTAAAGACTGGCAAGCGGCAGGTCAGGCTGGTGTTTATAAATTCGGTGACAAAACTGAGTTTAACCTGAAATACGGTAAAAC
>Ga0315909_10001673_pt1 | contig 29705 bp, 52 predicted proteins | sample LakEriMetagenome_11_FD_203527 | JGI IMG/M metagenome (GOLD analysis project Ga0315909, IMG submission 203527) | Freshwater fungal communities from buoy surface, Lake Erie, Ohio, United States - Buoy 2 MA125 | ecosystem: Environmental > Aquatic > Freshwater > Lake | place: USA: Lake Erie, Ohio... | reverse complement strand
AATGAATTTACATATTCTTGATTTTCTAAAAGTAATCTTAATTGATTTTCAGTGATAATAATTTTTTTCATTTTGTTTGACTTATTCAAATAAATATTTTACCTTTGTAAAAAAAAGTTATTATGACAAAAATTAATGAAAACAGTACTGTGACTGTAAATTACACAGGAAGACTAGAAGATGGATCTGTTTTTGACTCATCACTTAATGAAGGTCGTGAACCTTTAGTTGCGACTTTAGGTCAAGGACAACTTATTCGTGGTTTCGAGCAAGGTCTGCTTGAAATGCAGGTTGGTGATAAAAAAACAATTGAAATTGAGCCAACTGATGCCTATGGTGAAGTAAATGAAGGTATGGTTCAAGAAGTACCAAAAGAAAGAGTACCACAAGAAGTTGAGGTTGGACACGTTTTACAAGCGGAAACTCCGATGGGTATGGTAAACTTTAATGTATTAGAAATTAAAGAAGAAACTGTTCTTCTTGATGCTAATCATCCTTTAGCTGGGAAAAAATTAATTTTTGAATTAGAAGTTGTTGGTATCAATTGATACCAACACTTTTTTAGTATCTATTTGGTCTTCTTCCGAATCTTCTTCTAGATTCTGCCATACTATCCATTGAACTTAATGGGTTTTCTAATGGTTCATCAGATTGTTTTGAAAGTTTTTCAAATAAAGCAACAAATTCTGGTGCTGGCAAAGTTTTGAAAGCTTCAGTAGTACATCTTTGGAAATCTAGTCTTTGTGGGTCACATCCTGGAATGTCACTATGACTTTTAAATAACTCAACATCAGAAGCTAAATCAATTTCGTCTTCTTTTAATATTTTATTGACAATTCTTCTTAAATCGGATTCTGTTAGTCTAACTCTTTTCATAATATATTATTTACATATAAATATACCAATAAATCAAAAATTACCTTTTATATATTGAAAAATTACTTGGGGTATTTTTATACAATTTCCAGAACCGTTTGGACAATCAAATTGGGGTAAATCAGATATTATTTTTTTAATATATCTTGGTGCTTTTTTAGTTACACTTTTAATGTACTCTAGAGAGTATGATTTTTCAGAATCATAATATGATTCATTTAATTTTTTTTCATTAGTTATTGTATTAACAATGTGACTAATTTGACTTTCACTAAAAATAATTTTTTTACTCATCTGGATAATTTCTAATTTAAAATAATGGGTTTGAATGTCCTCCTTTTGACTTTCCTAGGTATATTTCGTGATATTTCTCTACGGTATCTCCAAAATCTTTTATATATAAAATTGTTGAGAAAATTTTGGATGCAAAGTGTTCTTTAAAATTATCCACTGATCCGTAAAATTCCATACCAAAAGTTTGGAATGTTGATAAGAAGGCTTCTTGAAACCGATATAATCCACCTAAAAGACGTTCTCCTTTTTTTATAATTTCGTCCTCTGGTATTTCTGGTTTTAATTTATTGTAAGTTGCCTCAAAATCCTCAATTACACTTCTAAAGAAAAATGTAATATGGTCTAGATCTTCATCATAAGACGTGCTCTCAAGGGTCATTATTTTATCCATTACCGCTTCTAATTCACCAGACAATAAATTCAAAGCATCCATAAGCTGAATGAAGATATGTGAGTGTAATCGCATAACTTCTGGACTATCATAACCAATTCTTACTTCGTTTATGATTTTATATATAAGTTTTTTTAGTTCACTTTCAGACAATACAATTTCTCTCATTACAATATTTTAATAATAAATATCATAAAAGAAAGTTTAGTTAATACCTAGTGACACTAATAATTCTTGTAGGCCAACAACCTCAACATTACAGTTTTCATATAATTCGTGATTGTAAGCTTCTTTATCTTTTTTAGCCGCTTTTGAAACCTCACTGTGCTCTTCTTTGGTAAGAATTATTGTTGAACCATATTTAACTAATAAATTAACAAATGAAATAAAACTTAAATTAGGGTTTTCAGAAAAGTTTTCAAATAAAAGTCTTGAAGCTTTACTTCTTTGGATAAAGTGATCCTCAACTAGACTTTCTTCACCATCTAAAACTTTATTAGATTTTAAACCTGTTTTAAAAATGTTTGCTGATGATATGTCCCAGATTGGACTTCTAAAAGTGCTAACAAAAAAATTTAAATAATTTTTATCTTCTAATTTTTTGTATTGATTGTAAATGCTGACATTTTTTTTAAATAAATCATATAAAACTTCTAATTTTTTAAACTGTAGTTCTGTTGTTTCTGATTTAATTTTTTGTAAAGTATATTTTTGTTTTTTTGACATATGTAAAATATAAAGTAAAAATACAACTATGTCAAATACTATTTACTTATTTAATTCTTAATTTTTGACCTGGTTTTATTGATTCTCCTTTTAGATTATTTAATTTCATTATAGTTTGTGGTGTTACAGATTTATCATATTGTGCTGCAATTTTAGACAATGTATCGTTTTGTTTGACTGTGTAGTAAACACCAGAAGTTTTAACAACGGTTGCAAAGTGTTTTACCGGATTATTTAAAGCGTCTCTCAAAGAAATTCTACCACTTTTAGATTCAACAGAACCAATAATTAAAGTCATAGTATCCCACCTACCAACATAACTATCAAAGTTATTTCCATTATACCAGATAATTCTACCATCTCTAAAAAATACCAAGTAACGACCCTCTTTTGCCGATGGAGGATACGGCCCAACCTCTAATCTATAACCTTTACTTGTTTTAAACCTATGTACTGTCATAGATGTTGACGATTTAAGTTTAAATTCTAGTTGTATTAAAATGGGGTCATTAAAGTCGTTTTGATTTGTTGTTTGTTTTTTACTTGGGTTTTTTAATTCATTAGCGTATCGGTCAAAAGCCATAGCATTTGCTCCCATCCTTTTTTTTACACCAGGAAATTTACCAGGATTTTTATAGTTTGTATGGTTTAGATATTCTTTTGATACCAAATCCCATTTACCTTGATTAATAAGTGCAATTGTATTTTTTCCAATATCACCTCTATATTTGGCGTTTAATAACGCCGCACGAACATACCTTGGGTATTTATCAAAATTAGGTAATAACCTTCTTAAATCACTTTCTTTCTTTTGTATACCTTTACTGAGTAATTCGTTCGCAACTGAATCTGAAATTTTTTGACCAGGTCTCATTTCTGGATAAATATCGTCTGTTGTACCATAGCCAATTGTCATAGTACCAATAACTTGATTTGACGATTTTACCGGTTTCATTGTGGCATCGTCATAAGTTATGTGTTTTTTTGTTGCTGGGTCAATAACCTTACCTTCAAAATCCCTTACAAGTTGTTTAAATTCCTCATCATAAGCTAATGTTGCTTCTGTGAGTAATTTTATTTGTGATTCTGTTAATATTATTTTCATAAAAATTATTCTTCATTTATATCAATAACACCAATTATTTTTTTGTTGTCTGAAAGACTATCTTTCCAAGTTTCAAAATCCTTTTCGTCATCAAATTCTTTTATAATTGATTTATAATAAAATGAATCACCTTCATTTATTTTTAACCCAATACCTTTTTTTATACCTTTTTTTAAAAGTGCTTTAGTAATTTGTTCTTCTGTTAATATATAAGTTTTCATTGAGCTATGTTATAATATATAAATATAAAGAAAAAAGAAAATCATAACAGGATTCAAACCCACACCTAATTTTATGCTAACCAATTACACCATATGATTTTCTTATTGTTCTCAATTACCGAGTTACTTTATCTTTATTGCTTTTACGGCCGAGTATTGGACAAATGGGTTAAAATAACAAATCCCCAAAGAGGGTATATATAAATATCTTAAAATAAAAAACCCACCTTTATGGGGTGGGATTTTAAAATTTTTATTTAACTAAATAAATCACCAAGTTTATCAAAAAAGGTACTACCAGCTTTTTTCATTTTATCAAATAAATCTTCTTCATCTTTTACTTTAACCTCACCTTTTTCATTTTTTTCTTCATCACCAAATAATCTCTTAAACGCCCTTTTAAATTTATCACCCATAGATTCGTATTCTCTATCTTTAACACTTTCACCTTTTTTATCAATAGCGCCTTTTAGTACATCCAAAGGATTTTCTCCAGAATAAAAACCACTAGAGGTTTTATAAATATTATAATGTAAATGTGGTGCGGTTCCTTTGGCGTTACCAGAGTCACCTAATGTACCAACTTTAGTACCGGCAGTTACAAATTCACCTTCGTCAACAGTTCTACTATCTAAATGTCCTAACCAATGAGAATAACCAGTTTCTGGATCCTCAATTATTACAGTTAATCCATTACCACCAAATTTTACTTTCCCATCAACTGGAGCCAAAATAGCAGTACCTCTTGGCCCAAAAATATCAACACCAATGTGTCCTTTTAAATGTCCTCCAGCACCAGCATAAGTTGGTTTTTTAGAAAAGTCTGAATTTGCGCTTCCTCTAGGATTATCAAAATTGTCCCAATCATTATCGTAACCAATATTATATCTACCACCAGAAATTGGAAATGCGTCTAATTCTGGTAAACTTTCATTTAAACCATATGATTTTCTTATTTCTCTTTTTTCTTCTTCTGTTATAATTAATCTTTTTCCCATAATAATTAAATTATAATTTAAACTGTTGTTGGCCCAGTGGTTGAGCCTTGGTTAACATTTTTAGCATAGGCGTCACATCTAGACTCAAAATATTTTTTTACAACGTCTGTAAATTCAACATTAATAGGTCCATTTCTTTCTGGTTTTATATATGATTCTTTTGTTGAGCAAACCCATTTACCAACACCGTCTGGTGAATCATTAAAAATTTTTGTTAGTATCTTTTTAAGTGGACTTAATTTTTGTGGCTGGTAAGTTGGGAACGTGTATTTAAATGCTATCCCACTTACATCTGAACCTAATTCATATAAATGAATTAAAAAATAATTTTCTTCACTACTTTTTGGTAAAGGATATACTTTTGCTTTTAACGGTGTTTCTTTAGTTGGGTTTTCAGGTAAAGTAGTACTAGGTGTAGGTTCTGGATTTGGTGTTGGTTGTGTAGGTGGTGTTGTATTTGTTGCTGCTTGTACTGGTTCACCTTCCTCAAACAAAAATGGTTTCATTTTTGTTGATGTGTGCATATTTAAAATACGTCTTTTTTCTTCTTCAGATATAATAAATTTTCCCATAATATTTTTATTTATAAATATATTGGAAAACAAAAAAAATTAAACTTAATAAAAATTTTCGTAAGCTATTTTAAAATCTTTATAATAGTTATTTAAAATCATTCGTTGTAGTTGATTTCTTAATGTTACAAATTCATCACTAGATATTTCACCCATACTTTCCCTGGCAATACTTCCTGCTGTAGCATAAGCTATTGTATTTCTGAAATCCTCAAAACTTATTTTTTTTCCATCAAGCCTTTCAAAAAAGAAATCTAAAATACCAGGACTTAAATAGTATTCAAGTTTTTTATCAATATAAACTTTTCTTCTTAAAAAAACGAATTCTGCTTGAGTACTTGTAAATTTCATTAATAATAAATATCACCCTTCTTAATATTATCTTCAGCCCATAATGGTTGGAGATTTGTGTAATGACAAAGTTCAATTATTTCTTTTTCGTCTTTAGCTAAAGATAATGGTTTGATGTGGTCAATGTGCCAATCTCCGTGATTATCCCAGTTCATACCTGGTTGGAACAATGTCTCAAAGTGTTGTTTTACTTCGTCCCATTCTCCACCAATTATTTGATAAGTTTTAGAATTTTTGGTATAACCCTTTCTTTTGAAAGATTTCCGAACACATTGTCTTATAATTTGAATAAACATTGTTCTACTGTCTTCTTTCTCTTTCTTTCTTTTTCTTTTTACATCATACTCCCTACACTTTTTATCATACGTTGGGTCTTTACGTTGTTCTTGTTTTCTAATATACCTACTTTTATTTTCACAAGTTTTACAGGTATTTCTATTTCTAAAAGAGGTTTCGGGTTTTGTCTCTTGACAAGTGTTACAGATTTTATTAGTCATATAATAATTTATCTTAAAACAAAGATACAAATATTATTAATAATAAAAAAATTTTTTTAGGTATGATATAAAGGATAATCCTTTTTTAGATTTTTATAATATAAATCAAGTAAGGGTTCATAAAGACTAATAAGATATTTAATAAGACTTTTTAAATCTTCACCAGAAAGAACATTTACAACCTCAATTTTATATTTTGTATACAAATAAGCATCAATTGCTGAACCAACTAAATCAAATTTAAAAGATTCTTTATCTGTTGTATCAAAAAATGAGTGAATTGCACCCATCTTCAGAACCTTTTCAAATTTATGACTTTTAAATCTTCTAAAAAATATTAATGTTTTATCTTCCATAATTAAACATCAAACCAGTCATCTTTAAGTTCGGCATCAAAAGTGTCTTCATCTGTTATATCCCAATCCCAGGGATCAATAACTTGTTCCTCCTTTAAGATAAATAAATACCCACCCGTTAAGGTGTCACCTAAATAACTTTCAATAGAACCACTTCTTGTGTATCGTCTAAATTCTTTTTCTTCTGTAACGTAATCAATATTAGTATTTTCTAAAGTGGGTCTAACTATGTCACCACTTTCTAAATTAGATTTTTTTAAACAATAAAAAAGATATTCAATATCAAGTCTTGATAACTTACCACCAATAGGTGCTGCAATTTTTTTTTCTAAACCTATAATTCTACCACCTTTTAAAAAGTAGACAAAGTCTTCTGCGTCAGTATAATACCAATTTGGGAATTCTGGACTTATAATGTCCCACACATAACGTAAATACTTTAAAAAAGCCTTGTCTGGCATCCTTTCATATACTGATTTTTCATCCATAAAATTATTTATAATTACGTTTTAAATTTCTTCTCAAATATCTTTCAGCAATTTCAGAAGACCTACTGTCTATATTACTAATAATGATGTCATTTCCTTCAAGAGTAAAGTTATAGTTACCAACTTGCACAGAACCACCATTTTCTTCAATGTAGTTTGTTGCCGAATCTATGTAATCATAAAAAATATCACCTCGTTCTAGTTTGTTTAAGTCAACATAAATCACATCATCAGTACTTCTTTCATCAAAAAGATGTGCGTATCTTCTTCTTCCTTTATAATTTTGTGAAATATCAAACTCAAATTTTGCCAAATCATTTAATGCGTTTTCAATCATTTCTGGTGTCATCTCTTCTTCCTCTCTATTTCTTCCAAACATTTTAGAAAACATATTTTCATCTATTTCATTTTCTTTGATTACACGCTTAATAATACGAGTTAAATCTGATTCTGTTAGTCTTATAATTTTTTTCATACTAATAAATATTATGTTATAATTTATTATTTTAAATATTTGACATATTTTGGTTCTATTCGTCTAAGAATAAAGTTTAATATTTTATCTGGTAACTCATCAATTGGAATTGTTTTATGACCTTCAAATCTAACTGGAATCCAATTAGTATCATCATAATTTATTTCTTCACCCAAATCTTTAGTATTAAACTGAAATAAAACATTTTGTGTATCAAAATGAATTTCCTGGATGTAAACAACATCATTTTCATCATACAACTCAAAACCCAATTCATCAACAATCTTTTTTGGTATTTTCCAATATAATAAATCTGTTTCGGTTGGTTCGTAGTCTTCTTTAATTAGGGATTCAGAAAGTTTTTTGTTATAACCCATCTCCAGTTTCTTTTTATATCTATCAATTAAAAGTGGCCCCAATTCCCAATACATACCAAATACTTTATCCATACTATCATCATCATATATAACACCATATTCAGGGTCAATACTTGTATCAATTTCGTGGTCTCTTTCATCTATAACAAAATGGTGCAGCATATCATAAATCACATCTTCAGAAAATTTTTCAAATGAATTTAATGGTGGTGTTTCACGAATATATTTATCTAATTGAGTATCAAAATATAATAAATCACGTATTTTTAAACGTCTTTGTAAATAAAGAGGCATTGAGTCAAATAAACCCTCAAGATGTGTTGATTCTTTTAGTATGATTTTCATATTAGTTTTTAACCTATACTCCAATCTGAATCGTTAATATCACTATCAGTAATCTCATTGTCCGAGTTCCAGTTATACGGGTCAAATTCTTCATCTTCTCTTAATTTGTTAAGATAATAATCATTAACATTATTTGGTAAATAAGTTTGTATATCACCATAATAAGAAACGGTAACCCACTGTCTTTCGTATTCATTTAATACAATATCAATTTCTTCAAGTTCCGGTCTATCAAGTGAAACATCTCCATTTTCAATTTCTTTATTTTCATTTAAAACGTAATAGATATATTCAAGATCCCACCTATTAAGTTTAGCACCAAAAGGTGCTGAAAGTTTTCGTAAGGTTTGGTCATCAGTAACATCGCTATAATAATCATCAATATCTTGTTCATACTGGCGTTGGTCAATATGTTGTTTTACATATTTGATATATTTTCGTAATTGATTGTCAGAAAAAGTTTCTAGTCTGGATCCCATATATAAGTTTTATTATAAATATATTAAAAAATAAAAAACCCCACTTAAAGGTGGGGGTAGTTAAAATAGATTTTTTATCAAAATTTAGGGTATGATTTGTTATCACCTCTATTATAAGAATAACCTAAATCCCCAATTTTCTTTTTTAAAATCTCAATTTGATGTTCATAAAAACCAATCTCTTGAGGGTCTATGTTCATTGAATCATAGAAGTACAAATAATGGTTTAATTCCTTTGTTAATTCATCAACCTTCTCTTTTTTGGAAAGTTCAGCTGGAGTTGAGTTGGTCGGTTTTCCCTTTTTAAACATTTTGGAAAACCAATTTTCCTTAACTTCATTGTTTTCTTTAACAATTTTTTTAATAAGGTTTGTCAATTCTGATTCTGTTAATCTTATAGTTTTTTTCATATTGTATAATTAATCTTCCAATTTATTGGCTAACTTTTCCCATTCTTCGTGATTACTAAATCTATCTTTATTTTCTTGTCTAAGTTTTCTCGCTAATTCCTTTGCCGAGTCTTCTTTAAGTCCGGTCATACGATACCCAAGTCTACTAAGTATTATACGAGCTTCCCTTTCAAGACTCTCCTTATTTTCTTTAATCACTCGTTTAACAATTCTAGTTAAATCTGATTCTGTTAATCTTATAGTTTTTTTCATATAAATAACTGATAATATTTTATTCTCCTCTATATCCTCTACGAGGCTCGTCCATTAGTCTTTCTATTTTTTCATCGGCATCTTCTTCATCCTTTGCGGGTATTAGTTTACCATTTCCAATAACATACCATCCGTCATATCGTTCTTCTTTTCTAAGGGGTCCAGAAGTATCAAACTCCTCACCATCGGAAAATCTTAAAATACTTTCGTCCATTTCATTTTTATTACTAACTTTAGAAACATTTGGGGTTTTTTTACCAAAAACTTTTTTAACTAAAGAATCAAAATCTTCTTCTTCTTTAATCACTCGTTTAATAATACGAGTTAAATCAGATTCTGTTAATCTTATAATTTTTTTCATAATTGTTTATTTAATAAATATATCAAATATCTACAAATTGGTGGCCAAGTTCATAAGAAACCTTAATTTGGATTCCAAATCTCTAACTTCATTAAGTTGTCTTTCGTTTAATTCCAAAGATTCACCTTTTATGGATGAGATTTGATTTTGAATTCTTGTATATTCATACATTAGTTGATTATACTTCTGGGCTTTTTGTTCGTTGTTCATAATTTATATATAAGTTATAAATATAAAAAGGAAATAAAAAAACCCCATCAACGAATGATGAGGTTTCTTTTTAATTTAAGTTTAATTATTAGTTAATTGTATATAATTCAAAATATACATACAATGCACCATCCCAGTTATTAACTCCAGCGGCCGCAGGATTTGCATTATAAAGATTAAATTCTAATCCTTGAGAAAGAAACCCAGTTGAAATTAAGTAAGGCATTACATTATCATCTATAGCTCTATTGTAATATACAGAATATTGTACATACACATTATCTCTATTAGGTAGAGTAAGGTTTAGAGCTGTGTTATCAATTACAAAAAATGTTGAGCTACTGAACGATGGAGCAGGTGTTAAAAAAGGATTTGTCCCCATTCCAATAATGTCAATGATACCTTTTGTTGTGTTTACTTCCACAACATTGGTTTGTGTAATGTCTAATTCATAATGTGCGGTACCGTTATTTATTTCAGTTCCGTTTACAACCAAAGAGCCGGTTGATAGCTTGTCTACATTTAGTGGCATAATTTGTTTTTTTTATTTTTATTTATTAATTATATACTCTTATTTCTACTAATTGTTTATACAAATAACCATCTGTATATACACCGCTTGTATTAAATGTTATAATTTGACAAGTGTTAGCATTATTCCAATATGCCTCTACATACCCATCAAAAGTTGCTGTTGTTAAAATACCTGTTTTATCTTCAATAAAAGCATCCGTTAATGTGCATTCATATTGTCCTGCATTTATTCTTGTCCAAACAATATCACCCAAAGTATTCTCTAATACAGTAGCCACTGGAGCATCTGTCCCTGATTGAGTTAATAAAGCCGAATATACTTTATAAGGTTTTACTGGTTCTCCGTTTTGTGAGATTGTTCCGGCATTTAATGAATCTACATTTAGTGGCATAGTTTTTTGTTTTCTTAAATTTATTTATTAATAAATATTTACAAAAAACCGTTTATTCTTATTTTTTTGAAATTTTAAAATAACTCATCATTTTCATACTTATCCCTTGTCATTTCTAGTAAAGGAATAACAAATTCAAACATTTGTTCCAAAGCGTCAGTTTTAAACCAATTTAAAAACTCACTAAAACTTGAAAAATTTTCTGGGGGTGATAGTGGCATAAAAGTATCATCAGTCCATATTTCATAATAGGAGTTTCGTCCATTCTCATCCGCGTCCTCAACAAAATAATCCGTAACATCAACAGGTATAAAACAATCACCTTCATAATAAGGTGTTGCAAGAACAACAATAGCGTCATTATTTTCTGGGTCTTTTATATCATATTCCATAACACCATCTATTCTTTTATAGGATAAAACAATATAAGTTTTACCATTAAAATTATAAGAAAAATTATGGTCATAGAATTTTTTATAATAGAAATATTGAAATAAATGTCTAAATTCGTTACAATTAAATTTAGGAAAATCATTTTTAAAAATAACATCAAGACCCTTTGGTGACAAAGAATACCGAGTTAAAGTTTCATAAAAACCGTTCTCATCAAACGAATCTAATATTTTTGTTTTTAATTTACTTTGTTGATTTTCGCTAATGATATATTTCATATAATGATAAATATATGGAAAATAAAAAACCCCACTTAATAAGGTGGAGTTAATTTTTATTCAACATAACCATTTCCATAACGCCTTGGTGTCATAATTCTATCGGCCATTCTGGTTTGCATTAAAGGATTCTCCCGAGGTTCAAAACGAGTACCATCAGGAATTGATTCTGAGTCTTCACTATAACCCATTTCTAATCCAAGTTCATTTGGTACAAACCCAATACCATATTGGTGAGTCCCAACCATTTCTCCTGTTTCAAAATCAATAACGTTTCTTATAGGTGCATCACGATTCTCCTTAATAACACGTTTTACAATGCGAGCAAGATCCGATTCAGTTAATCTTATAATTTTTTTCATAATTGATTATTTAATATATAAATATATTGGTTTTTCAAAAAACGGCGGCCAAAGAACCAAGAAAATTACGGACGAAGTCCGGGTCCGGTTTATACCCCCAATGTAAAAGGAAGAATTTTAATAATTACAATCTTCTGTTAAATTATCAAAGGAATCATTAATGTAATCTGTGAAATTTCTTATAACCCAAGAATGAATAATATTTGGGTTGATTTTTTCATCAAAATTATAAGACACATGCCAAGAAATATCAGTTAAAAATACTTGTTTTGTAAAGTGACAAATATTAGATCGTTCTTCAACTAAAAAACACCCATGATCAATCAAATTTTTAATTTTTTGTTTTCTTCTTAAAAATGTTAGATACAATTCTTCACTGTTATGATTCATATAAATAAATAAATATAATATAAAATAAAAAACCCCACTTTAGAGGTGGGGTTCAGATTATTATTTTCTTCTTTTAATTTTTAGTGGTTGCCCTTTTGATGTGTACTGGTCATAATATTGTTTAGGGTTTGAACCGTACATTCTTGAAGCGCTTTTCATACCATATTTATCTACAAAGTCATCAAATTGACCTTCACCATATTCTTCATCCTCAAATTCATCATCACCAAATTCATAATTACCAGGTAAGCCTTGTTTATTAATCCAACGTTCATTTCCGTGAGTACCATACATATCACCTTCGTAATAATCATAATCACCTGACTGCTGTCCCTGTAGAGCAACACCTTTTCTCATTGAGTAATCAAGAAGTTCTTCCCATTGATTAAGATATTCATCCTTTTGGTCTTGATCCAACTGTGAGTCATTTTGAATTTCTCGTTCCAAATTACTTACTTGATTGTTAACATCAATAAATTCATCATAATTATGGGTTGTTCTTACTTTATTTTTAAGTGATTTAAGTTTAGAATCGTACTTATTATCTGGGAACATATCCATTTGATTTTCTCTAATAACACGTTTAACAAGACGTATTAAATCTGATTCTGTAAGGCGTATAGTTTTTTTCATAGTATTATTTTATTTATAAATATATCATAAATAAAAAAAAACCAATTGATGAGGTTAGAATTATTTCTTTTTTACAATTAAAGGACCAAATTTATTTAGGTACATAGTAAAATACATTTTCTTTTTTTCAATTGGTTCTTCACCCCAATCCATTTTAGTTTTTTTGTTGCCGCCATAAACTGTTATTGGGTCTTTTGTTGCCTTTTTTGAGAACGCAAGATGTGTTGTTTCAAACCATTCAGAATTTACCCACTCACGCCAAGATGAGATTGTATCATAGGTGGGAAAAGATTCAACAATTTTATTCTCATTTTTATTTAACTGTTTACCATCTTTATCACTCCATTGGTTTAAGTCCTGAAAAGAAAAATATTCACCACCCATTAAATTATCATATAACTCATCAAATAAACTGGAGTCCAGGTCTCCACTTTTTCTTTTAAATTCATCATAGTCAGATTCTAAAATAATTCGTTTAACAATTCTTGTTAAATCTGATTCTGTTAGTCTAATTATTTTTTTCATAATAATAAATATTACAAAAAATAAAAACCAATTTTAAATTATATTTATATATTATGAGACATATATTAAGAAGACTATTAAAAGAATATGAAGAAGAAAAAGCTTTTACAAAAAAGGAGGTTTTATTTTTTAAATTCTTAAATACCTATAAGAAGGCGTCAAAAGCCACAAAACCGGAGCTTAGCAAATTTATCTTAAAAAATATGCCAACATTTGGTTTTGATCCGGCGGAGTTTACACATTACATTAATTTATACACACAAAATTATAGGGAAGACGGAAGATATGATTTAACAAAGAAAAGTGAAATAAATCAATACCACACTTTAAAAAAACAAAAAACATCAAATGCAAACGCCAGAGATTTTGTTGTGGAATTAAAACCATTTAAGGGTTCAAATTTAAGGGCGGATTGGGAACAAGACTATAACGGTGAATGGGCATATATTGTTTACTCCTGGGATTGGTATCCAATTTTTATGTACAAATACAAAAGGTGGTTTGAGGTTGATGATAGATATTCATCATCAACTGGTAAACATATGTCAAACGCAACACCAAGAAGATATAATGAAAAACTTGGAAAAACAATGTATATTGTATCAAGAAAAGATATGAGAGATCTTAGAGATGGTAACCAGACTGTTGAGAGCGTAACAAAAAATAAAAATAAAATGTTTACTGATAAAATTGAAAATCAACTTAATAAACTTCAACAAGTAAGATTAGGTTGGGGTCCAAGAGTAAGGGTTGTCTATGCTTTTAAAAGTGTTGACATTGAGGATGATAGTCCAGTTATTGATTTAGAAGTTGTAAAGGTTGACAAAATGGGTGGTCAAACATATACCCAAATTGATAGGGAAGCTGGAAATTTCTTTAGGGATGAAATGGTGGGCGTAACAAAAGAATATGTTACCGATTTATTAAAAGACCACATTTCAGATTATTCATCAAACTTATTGGGTAGAGATGTATCAAAAAATATTTTGGTTAATGTTTCATATCTAGATAATCAAAATATTAGTTAAATAAAAAACCCCACTCTTATTAGAAAATGGGGATTACCTAAAAATGGAACCTACATTTACAAAGTAGTTTTCGGTGACCTCAATACTAGCCTTTTCATATCTTCCCCAGATATTGGTTTCAATATGAAATTCCTCACAAGTTTTTTTACCAAACCCTAGTTTATGTAATAAGTCATCTTCTTCTTTAAGTAACATAACAACCCGATTATTATCCAATATTTTTTTAATGGTTTCTTTTTCTTTATCAGAACTCAATATATGTGATAACATAACATTACACGGTATAACGTGGTCAACAACAAATTGGATTTTGTTTTTCTTGTAAAAACTACATCTTTTACCGTAGAATTGAGATTGGTATTTTACATCACCCAATACCCCAATGTTTTTTGATTCTAAAATATCTTTTGTTTTTTTGCTCAAATATATTTTATCCGAGTTAGTGTACTTGGCAATCATATTACTTAATAGGTACTTACTGTCCCCAACAGATAAGTCTAGGGTTTCAATACCAGCAACCCTATAAATCATTTCCAATAATAGTTCTTGATTTTTATTCATATGATACGAATATAGTATATTACCTATTTTTGTAAAATTTTTTCCGGAAATTTTTTTTTGAATATTGGGTTTTAATTTATAATAAACTTATTTTTTTGTTCTGAAGTAAGGTGAACAATCACCTCATCTTTATCGGCCAAATCCCCAGTAAATATTACTGGTGTTCCTTCAGGTAAACGATAAGACTTTACATCACCTTCATAGGAAGAAGACGGATTAAGGGTAAAAGAGTTCCATCCTTCCCCTTCATTTTCTTCGTATCTATAAACAATCAAAGGTTCTGTTATTTTTGTCTGTCTTGCAATACCAAATAAAACTTCACTCATTCTATTTTTATCATAAAGAGCTTTTTTTCCTCTGTCATAGGTTGGGGGAGCTTCAGACATCCAATCAACAATATCTTCATCTTCTTCTGAATTATAAAGATAGTTTACAAATTCATTACGGAAATCTTTTTTACTGACAAGTCTATCTTCTGAAATTTTTTGGGGGACAATATGATAAGCAAGATATAATAAATCACCCCATGCTTTTATAATCCCTAGTTCCCAGTCTTGGTAGGGAAGTTTATCAAAACTAAAAGATTCAAATATTTTATTATATTGTGATTCAGTGATAATGATTTTCATATAAGATAAATATACCCACGTTATAATAATGGGGGAAACATAAACCGAATTTTCCCAAAATTGGGGAAAATTTTTCCAGAAATTTTTTTGCGAATATTTCATTTTTGGGATTGAGCCCCCTATTTGACTGTCAAAATGTCATATATGGGGGGGATACGGGAGGGGGGAGGGGGTATCTATCTATAGCCCCCCGGTCATAGGGGTACTATAGCCCCCAGGGTTAATTAATATCCCAATCATCATCAATAAAATCTGTGTAATCTATTTCCTGGTCAATTTGATCCCATTCCCAAGTCTCAAGCCAGTCAATACCTTTCACATAGGATAGGTATGGCTTATCAATCTCATCCCCAATATAAGTGGGGACATTACTCCGACGTGTCTCTGAAACTTTAGCGTACCATTCTTCTCTATAAGTTATTATTTTATTCTCAAGCTGGGGTCTTATAATCTCAATGTCTGGATTTAATATATCACTTCTTCTATTATGTATTAAGATATACCAAAGGTATTCAAAATCTAATCTATCTATTTCTCTAGCAAATGGGGCTTTTATTTTATTGTATATTGACATATCCATTTCCATAAACTCCTTGATGTTATCAAAGTCATCATCTACAATTGTAAAAAAGTATTTCATATACTTCTTTAACTGACTGTCAGATAATTTTTCAAATAGTGATTGTTCTTCCATATTAATTTATAATTTATAATTTGATTATGTTAATCAATATCCCATTCTTCATCACGATATTCATTATAATCAATATCCTGGTCAATCTTATCCCAATCACTTGGGTCAATCCAACTTTCTCTTCTTAAACTAGAAAGATACCTCGGTTCAAGACTATCCCCCAAGTAAGTATTAATATCTTGTCCGTGTGTATCCTTCACAATAGCGTGGTACCATTCACTGTATGTCACATACTTACTTCCAAGTTGGGGTCTATCAATTTCAATCCCTGGTGTTACTAAATGATCTCTTTGATTATTTGATACAACATAATAAAGATACTCAAAGTCCAGTCTATCAAACTCTCTTCCAAATGGGGCTTTTAATTTATTGTATCTTGTCTCATCTATATCCAATAACTCCATTGGGTCCATAAACTCTTCATCCCCTACAACACTAAAAAAGTATTTCATATACTTCTTTAACTGGCTATCAGATAATTTTTCAAATAGTGATTGTTCTTCCATATAAAATAAATATCATATTAGGGTTAAATTAAAAATCCCAATTTTCATCTAGATAATCAGAATCCCAAACATCACTATCATATTTCCAATCGTATGGGTTAATCTCATCATTATTTTTTAATTCAGTAAGATAATATTCGGTTATATCATTTGAGATATATGTTTCTATAGAACCGTTGTAACTTGTGGTGACATATTGTCTTTCTTCAAAATGATATGTCACATCAATATCTTCTAATTTGGGTCTATCAAAATCAATCCCCGGTGTTATAAGATGTTCTTTTTCGTTATTACTTAATAAATAATAAACGTATTCAATATCTAACCTATCATAGTTCCCGCCCATTGGGGAAAATAATAATTTTAATTTATCATATTGGTAGAAATCTTCCGGATCTTGAAATTCATCATCTTTAATGATACTAAAAACAAATTTCATATATCTTTTTATATCTGCGTCTTTATAGTTTTCTAACATTGATCCCATGATAATATTTTTTATATAAAATAAATATCATATTATTTGTTTATGTCAATAATTATCCGTATCTTTGTATTGTCTATGTTAGTAACGACGACGGGTTCGGTCCAGGTGTTGGGAATCGCAGAGGGTGGACTCCGACCTACCTTTTAAAAAATAAAAAGATTCCCCACCTTTGGAGTAGGAAGTCAGAGAATGTATGTTGTTTCAGATTCATCTTGATCTTTACAAGTCACCAGGACTTTGAACAACTAATTCCCTACCGTGGGGAAAATGAATTCTATTATAAATATAATCATCTATTGAAAAAGATATATATTAACTTATCTTTTTTTTATGTTAACAATTATATGGTTATTACTTACAGTAATACTAGCTGGGGCTTTAATAGATTACTTGTTTCGGGATTGAACCTGGAGGAGGGAATGATTTATAATCTCCCCTTTTATTTTATTAAAACAATCTGGTCCAGTTATTTCCCCCATCTTATATAGACACTCTAGTATGTCATCCATATCCGAACTTACTAGTAACTCTATTTCCTGTCTTAATTTTTTTCCTTGAAGGGTTACTAATTTATAGGTACAAGAGCCGGAGTACAAATCGTGACAATATGTCACAGTTACGGTGTCGTCCTTTTGACTAACCTGGGTATTGAAGATGTCCATTATTGATGCCATAAGATGGGGTTTTTGTTAATAAGTATTTCTAAAATTATTTGTTTTTGTCAAAATGTCAGTCACACGTTAAGGACTACACAATCCCCTTCCCCACTTTCTCCCACTTTTATTATGTATATGTTCCCCACTTTCTCCCACCGCAATCCTTGTTCTAGATATATAGAACACCGATTTATCCTTGTTTTTAGTACCTAGAAGACCACTTTTTTTACTATACCTATTTCCCAGTAAAAAAAGGAAGTTATAGTTCCTAAGCCAGGGATAGACATTTATGTTGTTTGTAGACCACTTATAGACAACTAAAAAGACAATTTCAACGACCACTTTAGTGGGTTCTTCAACAAATGACCCTTCAAATCTACACAATTAATAACACAAAATCAAGTGGTAAAATGTGGGATATATTTTGTATCTTTGTGGTCAGATGAAATCTGTTTATCTAGATACGTTTAATATCCCACTAATAACCACTAATAACTGCTAATAACATATGTTCATTATTTTAATATGTTCAGTGACACTGAACATTGTCTGGAAGTGAACACCTCATCCATTATACTAAATGTGTTACCATATCTTGTGTACCTTATTGGTCACATATAAATGGGGGAACTAATTAAGATGGGGGGAACTAATCTATGGTGGGGGAAAAAGATTATAACATATGAGTAAATGAAAAAGGAGACCGTGTGAGGTCTCCCTTTGTAATGAGTGAGTATGTTGTAATGTTTTTACCTATAACATATCTAACTTATCATAATTAAATTTTATACTGTTAATATATCTTATAACTTCATTAAGATCGTCATTGGTAAAAAGACCCATCATATTGGCTTTATTAATTTGTCCTCTTAAACGGTGTTGAACAAAATCATTAAAGTAATTGAAAAACTCTTCTTTGTCATAATGTTTAATTTTTTTTATAAAATGATTTAATTCAGATATAGCCTCATCAGCTCCATATATTATTTTATTTGAGTTATCACTATTTGGACTAGGTATTTCATCTTCACCTGGTTTGTCTTCGTGCATTTCTCTAATGGTTCTTTTAACAATCCTTGTTAAATCTCTTTCTGTTAATCTTATTATTTTTTTCATAGTTTTTTTATTTATAAATATTATTGTATGTTGTAATGTTTTTACCTTAATATTCTTCTTATGGACTCTTGTAGGTTCATAATTAACAATCTCCTATACCGTAAAATATACAATCAACTATTTCACTGTCGTCTTTATCAAAGATATAAACATAAGAATCTCTATTATTTATTCTATCGTAACATAATCTATGATGTCCATCAATTATGTATAATTTATTTTTATATTTGAACAAACTAATATCAGAATTATTGTATCTTTCATCGTCCATTCTTTTTACATATTCTGTGTCAAACTTTTCTTGGACTGAATATACTGTAATGTCTTTTGGTAATAATTCTTTTTCTAATTGAGAAACTTCTATCAATTCATCAATTTCATTAACCACCATATCCCACAGATTTGAAAACCTATATAATTTACTATATTGTTCTGGGACATACATAATATTACAGTCACTCCTATTATTTAGTTCTTCCCTTAATATTCTTCTTATGTTTTCTTGTAGGTTCATTATGTATTATGATAAATATTATATAACTCTTTAATTTTGTCCTCAAACATATTTGATGCTTCTCTAACAAATTCTATTTCTTCTTCCGATGGTAAATCTTCCCAACCAATTTCATATTTATTCCACATAATTGCTTCTACTGTCCTTAAAGTTAATTCATACTTAAACTCTTCATAACTTTCCGTTTCATAATACACCTGTTCTGCATTACTGGTATATATTGAAAGTTGTTTTTTAACATCATTTAATTTAATTCTTCTAGGAAAGAAAAATTCTTTTTCATTTAGTTTTTCCCTTAATATTCTTCTTATGTTTTCTTGTAAATTATTCATAATATTTGGATATATCTTTTACTTTAACAATACTACTATCTTTAATGGTTATTTCATTTTCATTTGGGTGTAAAGAATATGTTAATATTGTTTCTGAATAATCAATATTGTTTGTAGGTGTTTCTATTTCCACCACCCAAACATCATCTTCATCTAAACTTGAATCTTTTCTCTTTGCGTTATAATATAAATAATCTAACATTTGTTCGTGAAAATCATCCATATCATAAACATAGTGATGACCCAACTTTTTTATGTTGATTTTCTTTTTTGATTTTGAGAATACAACTCTAAAAAGTTTTATTGTATCTTCCTTTTTTATTTCTTTAAGAAACTCAATTTTATCATTTAGTAATTCTTCAGGATCAGTAAAAGTTAATCCCGAATCGGAACTTTTTATATTATCCAATAATTCATCATAGTCATACCCAAATACATTATTATCGGTTTCTTCTCTTAATATTCTTCTTATGTTTTCTTGTAGGTTCATATTAGGATAAATAATCAAAATCTTCATTTATTATAAGTTTAGGCGGTATTAGTCCTTTATATGAGATAGTTCCCCAGATATCAATACTCTCAATTATTTTATCTTCATCAGTATTGGCCTTATTCCATTTATATTGATTCATAATATAATCATCATCCCATGTAATTTTATTTGGATTTAATTGTGTAACATCTACTGTTAACCTAACAATTGGTTTTTCATCTTCCTCCCCATTTTCGTAGTATTCATCCATAAGATTCATTAAATCCTGTGGTAAGTTTGCACTATATAAGCTAGAATTATTTGTTAAGAATATCCCCTCAATACCATCTTTATAAAAAGAATTTGGGGTTTTTCTTGGAATCAACCCTTCTTCTTTAATATCGTCCAAATTATAAGTCGGTGTGTAATGATACAGATATTTACCATTAATAAGATATGGTTTTAATCTTTTTAATAAATTATTAAACTCTTCCCTTAATATTCTTCTTATGGATTCTTGTAGGTTCATTTATATCTTTCTTTTATTAATTTATTATATCTAACCTTGATTCTATCTTTATAATATTCTTTTAAACTTTTTGTAACGTCTTCATGCCATTGGATATCTTCTGGTAATTTACCATATAATTCGTGATGGATTCCATCAATTGTAATTGATATTGTTAAATTTATAAATCTGTCTAAACTCAAAGCCCCCAACCATATATTTTTATGTGCCGATTCTGATGCCATATCTAATGACTCCTCAAATTCTCTTTCTAATTCACTTGGACGAACCCTACGTATAATTGTTGTAATATCAATAGTCTTTTCGTTTAATATTCTTCTTATTGATTCTTGTAGGTTCATATGATATAAATATACTAAAAAAGGGAAACCAATTGATTGATTTCCCCTATTTTTAATGTTCTTGTATGTTTATTATTTTCTAATAAAAAACTTACTGTCCTCCCATCTTACTTTTTTAGCATTTGAAAGATAATCATTTTCACTATCTCTATATCCTAAAGGTAATACAACTACTGACATTAAGCCGTGTTCCTGTAATCCTAATATTTTATCTACTGCTGGCGGATTAAATCCTTCCATTGGTGTTGAGTCTACCTCTTCTGTGGCTGCTGCTGTTAATGCAAACCCTAAACCGATGTATGCTTGTCTTTGTGCCCAGGAAATCTTTTGTTCTTGTGTCATATTGGATAGTGACCCTTTCATCATACCTGCCATTCCTTCTAATGACTCTATGGTGATTCCTCTTTGTGTTGCAATCTCATTGATATAGATATTAACAGAGTCTTCCGTTACATCATCCCAGGTTGCAAATACAAGAACCGCTGATGATTCTGTTAACTGTGTTTGACCGTAACAAGCTCCTTGTAGTTCTTCTTTTAGTTTCTGGTCCTCCACAACAATAACATTATACGGTGTTAATCCGTATGAACTTGGTGCCAGTTTTGTTGCTTGAAGTATTCTGTCTAATTTATCCTGTGGGATTTTGTCCCCATTCATTTTCTTGGTGGCGTATCTCCACTCTAACGATTCTATTAAATTCATATGTTATAATTTTATGTTAAACTATAACACTTTTAATTCATATTGTCAATATTATTGTAGGTTCATTTTGTTATGTCTATATACCAAACTTTTATTGGTTCTATTCCCATCTGTAAAGCTGTTGATGTTCTTTTAAATCCACCAATTAAAACATAATCATTACCTTCTTTTTGTGTGAAGTATTTTACAACAAATGCTGGTGGTAATTTTCTTTCTTCACCCCTTCTTGCGTAATCTCTATAATCATCTATGTTTGATGCCAATCTCTTTGGGTCTTCTTCTCCTGAATCTTTTAGTCTTTGTGATACTCTTGACGATACACCTTTTTCTGGTGATTTACTCCACAAAAAATCTGTTATTTTCCCCATATAATGGGTGTTGTTAACATTGTCAACATATTCACCTGTTTCTGGATCCGTTCCTTTCCATACCTTCATTTCACCAAGACCGAAGAATTTATAACCTTCTTCAATACATTTTGGGTCATTCATTAGTATCTCTTTTAGTTCATCCCATTCACCTTCACCGGAAACAATCGTTTCTGTAACATTTTGGTTTAACAATATATCTTTAATTTCACTTTCACTTTCTATTTCTTCACCTTTAACAAATTTAGCAATTGTTTTAAATGTGTTTGGCATAATATTGTATATGGTATCGTAATTATCTGGATTAAAGAACTCTTTACTGTTGAACCTACCAGGATTTCCTAGTAGTTCACTTAATTCTTGTGTAAAATATTCTTGTGTTGGGTACTCCCAATCAACTTTGTATGGGTTTGCAATTTCATTTAACCCCATCATTTGTTTAATTCTCTGTATGTTTTCTTGTAGGTTCATAATATTATTCTTCATTTAAACAACCGTAGACATCTGCACGACTAATCTCAAATACTGGTTCAGATTTAGCAAACTCATTTTCATATTTATTATTTAAATAGTTAATTAACACTTTTTTAAATGAACTTAAATCTAAATTAAATACGTTTGAATATCCTCTAATTTTTTTAAATGTTTCACAATCCTGTACATAAAGTCTTCCCGCATTGTTTTTAGTAAACACACTTTCATTTTCTTCATCGTACCAAAGATAGTAAAATCCACCACGCAAATCACCAACGGTAACAACTTTTAATTCTAATTTATCAAAAACATTATCAAAATTACTTGTAATAAACTTGTTTATTTTTTCTTCTTTGGTTTCCTCTAGTATTCTTCTTATGTTCTCTTGAAGGTTCATTTCTTTTTAATTTTAACACAGTTAGGGTATCTTTTACCAAACATTGTTTTCATTCCTTTTTGAGTATATCCTTTCCAACATCTTTCTGTTAGTTCTGTTTCTTGTAAATTCATTTCATCTTCATCCTCATCGTCATAAGGTGTAACATCAATTGATATTTTTTTCACATATGGAGAAAAATTTGGTTCGTGAGCCCCTTTAATTTTAAATGGGAAAAAATTGTTCAATTTCTCAAGAAAGAAATAAATAAGATTGGATCTAAAATTAATTTGTTGATGTGTGTTTCTATATAGAATATTTAAAATAATATTACCAGAAGACGATATTCTTTTTTCTACACCTACAACTTCAAGTTCTGTTGGTTTGAGAAATTCTAAAAAGTTTTTAGCTAATTCTTCTTGAGTTTCTAAATCATCTAAATCTAACTTTAATATTTTCACTAAATTATCTATGCCACCAACAACTTTTGAGGCAACAACAACACCTTTTGATTCAATCATTTCTTTAACTCTACTTTGGAGTGATGTTTCTTCCTTTAATATTTTTCTTATTGATTCTTGTAGGTTCATAGGTTCTTGACAATCGTCAACAATTTCTGAATAAACCCCTGAAGATTTACCAGTCGCATTATAAACAAAATCCCAGGCTTTGTTTATAATATCTTCCCGTCTACTATTTCCACTACCAAGTAAAAAATAAACTATTACATCAAATGGCATTATTGTTGATCCTTGGGAAACTTCAAATTTACAAACCTCATCTTTATACATTTTAAGGATTGTAGAATTAAGATATCTCTCAAGTTTTTTTGCAACTCTGTCATTATCTTCGTAAATGATATGTTTTTTCTTATTCTCCAAAATATTCATCATATACTTCTTCAATTATATCACCATAGTAATCTTTTAACGCATAAAATATCGTGTCATACCATTGTGATTCCTCTGGTGCTTTACTAAACAATTCATAGTGAATTCCATCAATTGTCATTGATAATGTTCTATTTTTTACTTCTGCTAAAGAAAATTTTGGTTTGTGTTGGAATCTATCTCTTGTCAAAGCTAAAACGTCCTGTAAGGATTCAATAAATTCTTGGTCTACTCTACGTTTTGTAACTCTGCGTAAAATTATTGGGCTTAACTCTTTGTCTTGGTCATATATACTAATTAATATATCTTTTAGATTCATATTAATAAATATGATTAAAACACTTTAATTGTCAAATATATTTTTTTCTTTGATGATAAAACTCCTCAATTTCATCCTTATATTTTTTTTTGATATAAATTTTTAGTAAATCAGACACTTGGACAATTCTAAAAATATTATCAGTATTACATATAAACTCTCTTTCTATTTCTTGTCTTACCAATTCAACAATTAGATTAGCAAAACTTTCTAATGAATATGTAAGGATTGGATTTAGATTTTTTCTTTGAAGTATATAATTTATCTTTTTTTCAATTAGTTTTGTTCGTCTTAATACAACTAATTTATGTGGAGAATTATCAAAAAATTCATCATCATTAATTGATATGTCTATGAGTCTATTCAAAATTAATTATATTATAGATATAAAAAAATTAAAATAAACCAAACTTTTCTCTTTTTTCTTTGTCTCTATTAAACATATCTAGGGTTGTTGTTGAATTATAGTATATGTGTTTAAAGACTCCTTTGAATATAGCTTTTATTTTCGGGATAAATTCAAATCTAATGTCGTAAAGTTTGTCTAGCTCTTCCCCAGAAAATTCTTTTTTCATAATTGTTGTTATAATTAACTCTTTTTCGTTGTATTGTTTGTTTGTTCTTATTAAAACGTCAAATTTTAAAAAGTTTTCTGGAAACTCGGTATTTTTAGTAAAGTTGTCTATGGCTTTTTTAATAGTGTCTTCTAATTTTTGTTTGGTGTTTGTTTTTTCTTCTTCTTCATTAATATGTTTAAACTGGTCTATCCCTTTGAAGATGAAATTAATACTTACACTTTTAACATCATCAAATTTTAGTTTGTCAGTAAGTTCTTCAGCAAAATCACTTAATATATCTTGTATTTCATATTTTATTTCCCACCAATCATTAAATCCCCTAACTTCAGGTCCAAGTAAATCATATTCACCACCATCAATCATTATTAAATCTACAATTCCTTCTTCTATTGAAAAAACAAACTCGTGTTCTCCATAGTGTCCTTCTGATTTTTTTACGAATAATAATTTAAATTTAAAGTTATACCCTCCAGTATCCGCTTCAATATCATCAGTTGAAAATGTTTCTTTACTCAAATATTTTGTAAGTAACGTTTCTGGTGTTTCTTTTAATACACTTGCAAGACGATTTATACCACCAGTTAATTTTGATGCGATTATCAATCCTCTATCTTGGATTAATTTTAACATCTTAGTCTGTAAACTTGTTTCTTCTTTTAATATTTCTTTAATAAAATTGGTACTTTTTTTGATATTTGATTCTCTCATCACTTTACCTTTGAAGTTGCCCCATATTTGTGTGATTTCTCTTGCGTCAATTTCTAATTTTCTTTTAACATTACGCATTAAGTTTTCTGAATCTTTGGTATTAATTCTATCCATAACACCTTGTATCATAAGGTTTCTGGTTTGGTCAGCCATATTAATTAATTCTTTGTTATCGTCTTCTTCATCATCTTCGTCTTCATCATCTTCGTCTTCATCATCTGACCACCAACGTGAATTACCTTTATGTCTTTTAATTTCACCTTCAAGAAATTCTTTACCACCATATAGAAAAGGACTAGCACCAAACATATTAACTATTCCAGAATCTCTTAATAAATTTAAGAATTCAAAAATTTGTCTTAACTTATAGTGTTTAGCTAATTCGTGATATTTTTTTAATATTTCTGGTCGGATATTCATAACTAATATAACACAATATTTGCACCTTCAACATTTGGTTTATCATCGGAACTACTTATCCAATATTTATCACTAACAACAAATCCTTTTGACTTGAATTTGTCATTAAACCAGGTTTGCGCTGCTTTTTTAAAATCACCTCTAATCCATCTATTTATCCTTAATCTAGGTTCAATTTCTTTTTCTAAAATTGAGTGGTCGTACCATAATTTTTGTTCGTTTAACTTGTAATTAAATAGACAATTATTATTTTTGTCAAACAAAAATATAGTTTTACCATCTTTAGAGTAAGAAGCACTAGTAATTACTCTATCAATTATTTTAATTATTAATCTTTGTATTTTATTATTAGATTCTTCCCCTTCTTCATTTTCTTTCAATTGTCTTGAATAATTTCTAAATCTACCTGGTGAGTTTTTTACCGCCGACTGTGGAAATCTAACCCCACTACCTTGTCTTCTGGCCATTTTCAAAGTTCTAGAATACTCATCTAAATCTCTTTTTTTTCTTCCCTGACAATGTGCTCTCTGTGAAAAACCTTTTGGGTTGTTACAATCAATTGATTTTTTATATTTTTCTGACCAGTCCTCATTTAAATTTGAGTCATCATCATATTTTTTAACCCAAACTTCCTTGGTGTTTTTTAATATCGCTTCTTTTGCTCTATAAATTGGTTCATTGGTACCTTCTTCAACAAAAGAATTATGTACATAAGGATTATATGTTACAAGAGTCCATCCTTTTGTATCATAATTTTCACCAGAACTTATAATTTTACCAACAACACCTGCGTGCACATTTTTTCTTTTTTCTTTTCTTACTCTAGATTGACCACCTTTTTGTACTTTGAATTCAACGTCTCTCAATTTTATTGTTTTGTCATAACCAATTACCTGACCACCACTCTTACCTTGTTTTATTGACCAATATGGTGGTTTGTTTAAATTCCTATGAATAAAAACCCAGCTAGAGTAATTTTTGTGACTAGATAAATTTACATCATCGGATTCATCATTGTCTGATTCAACTTTAATTTCATTAATTATTTTCTTAATATATTCTCTCACAAAAAATTTTTTCTACATATATAAATATAATTCAATTTTTTTTTATACCTTTACAGAATAAAATAATTATTATGAGTCCATTAAAAGAAAATTTGTATAAGAGTAAGATTCAATTTCTTGAAAAAAGAATTCTTGAATTAGAAGAAAGATTACAAAACAAGATTGACCTTGAAATTGAAAACAAGAAGGAGATTAATCAAAACAAAAAAGATGAGGTAATTCAAAGTTTGGAATACCTAAAATCTAAAGAGGTTAAAACAAAACAAGACCAGATTTCAATTTATACTTTGGAAGTGATCTTGAAAGGAATGAAATGATTACCATTGTACATTAGTTTTTGTATTAGTTTCTCCTTCTATTCTTATTTGTAACACTATCTTATATTTTTGAAATATTCTAAATTTTAATAAATCGGCCATACTATCCCAATCATATTGTAACCTACCAAGACTATGGTAATAAACATTGACCCAAACTATAAAACGGTGATGTACTTTACCTGTTACAGTACTTTTATTTATTCCATCATTTTCAATATTATTAATAACAAGTTTTTCAAGCCAATATACAGCATCACAATCATCCCAATTATACCATTCTCCAGGTTCTGTGGCTTCATCATAATCCTCACATTCATCACGAAGTTCTTGGATTGTTTCCTGTATTATTCGGTCAACGAATTTATTTATTTGTGATTCTGTGAGTAGATATTTCATAAATTGATATTGTTTATTCAAATAAATATTTGTATAATTTGTTATGTGTAATACTGTACAAATTCCAGTTTATAAAAATCCCAACCATTTATCTTTTTTTAATGTTAAACAACATAACTATATTATGAAATTTTTAAAAACACATAGTAAAAATAACATAGTTAGTATTAGTGGCATAAAAAAACAACTTATGACAAAAGGTAAAATAAATTCTGGTTTTGTAGACTGGGAAAACCTAATTCAAATAGAAACTAGATTGATTATTGAATGTCGTTGTAGAGATTACGGTAACTTCCCAACATCACACGTACTTGGTGATATGCTTTTTTCAACCTTTAGACCACTCTTTAACGAGTTTTCTGGGATCCGATTGGAATATCACTATTCAATGTATTCTTGTCGGGATTAGTCTTTCCATAAGCATCACAACTTGGTTTTGTAGTTTTACAAGAACATACTATTGTTAATAATAGTAATATTAAAATTTTTTTCATAATTAAAGTAGCCTATCAACTTCGGCAGCAATTTCGCCATATGATTTTATTTTTGGGTTATGTGGATGTAATTTTAAATTACTTATATCACCAACACTCCCTACAATGTTAGAATAACTTTTAAATTTATTGTAGTATCTCTCAACATTTTTTAACTCAACCTCAACGTTTGAACCTTTACCCCAAGATCCTTGTACTGTGTGAAAACTAGCATTTGGGAATCTACTAAACAATAAACTGAATAATCCCGAAATATCTTCAGACTGACTAAAAGTATTATTAGTACCAACACAAATTACAACATTCCGAACATTTGGTGATACTGGGAATTTTTTCAATGCACTTTTTAACCAGTTAACATCTGCACCATAATTCCATAAATTTGATTCACCTCCTTTACTACCAACAACATCTAGTTTGCGTGATTTTCCAGCTAAAACTGCTGCTTGGGGGTCACCAATTGCAATATTTTCTTTTTGTGTTCCACCGGCATAATATTGGTCATAATTATTAGTAGAATATTCGGTTTTTCTTTTTGGTTGTTTTTCTTGGTATAATGTTTCTTCTTTCTTTTTTAATTTTTTAGTTGCAGTTTTAAATTGTTTTCTTGATATTCCACCTTTCTTGTATTTTTGATACAAACCCCAAACTTTAGGTAAAGCCCAGCCACCTAAACTCAAAGCTAAAATCCACCCAACAAGACTCAAATTTTCATTGAGAAGTTCTTTTTTTTCTTCTTCAATAATTTTTTTTATTTGAGATTCAGTTATAATAATTTTCATAAAAATTAGGATAAAGATTTACCATATTTATCGGATTTATCTAAAATAACAAAATAATCTTCAGCGTATGATGATCCGTCTATTTTTTTACCATTTTTTTCAAATTCAAAATGTAAGTGATCACCAAATGAATTTCCGGTGTCTCCAATTGTACCAACAATATCTCCAGGATTAACCTTATCACCTGATTTCATATTTGGTTTTGTCAAATGAGCATATCTAGTTAAAGTTTCTGGATTATGTTGTACTTCAACAAAGTTACCATATCCATTTCCACAACCTTTTGGTCCCACAACACAACCTGTAAATACTCTTCCAACAGTACCACCTTGTTTTAGAACAATAAAGTCACCTTTTTCTCCACGATAATCAATACCTTGGTGGGTTGGTCTTTCTTTTGATTTGAAGCCGCTTGTTTTGTTATAGCTGTATCCTTTCCCTTTTGGTATTTCACCTCTTTCCGTACCTTTACCTTTTTTTGCTTTTTCTAATTCTTTTTTGAACTCGGTTGCAGAAAGTTCTCCGTCTTTAAACTTTTTGAAGAGGTTCTTTACTAGCTCATAGCCCCCTTTTAAGAAGTCTATTACACCTTCGTTTAGGTTTTCATCACTAATACTTTCTGTGAGTTTTTTTAATTGACGTTCAGTTAATTTGA
>Ga0315909_10001672_pt1 | contig 29706 bp, 30 predicted proteins | sample LakEriMetagenome_11_FD_203527 | JGI IMG/M metagenome (GOLD analysis project Ga0315909, IMG submission 203527) | Freshwater fungal communities from buoy surface, Lake Erie, Ohio, United States - Buoy 2 MA125 | ecosystem: Environmental > Aquatic > Freshwater > Lake | place: USA: Lake Erie, Ohio... | reverse complement strand
TCCAGCGTGTATTTTTTCAATGACTCTCGCTGTCCTTCGGCATCCTGCGAGTCGACCTTGGCACCACCACGCACTGCCTGGATCGCCGTTTCGAGTGATTTTCGTGTCAATCCATGATCACGCGCTACACGTCCGGCCTCGGATTTATCGTCAGTCAGCGCGAGTAAAACCATCTCGCTCGCGATGAACTGGTCATTGTGTTTCTGCGCTTCCTTGTCGGCAAGGTTGAGCAAGGCCGCCAGTTCACGCCCCACCTGCACCTCACCGCCGGCACCAGAGACCCTCGGCAGACGGTCGATGGCTTGTTTGAGCTGATGGGTAAGGCCACCGACATTGACACCGGCGCGCTGGAGCAAGGAGCGGCTGCTGCCGTCATCCTGATTCAGCAATGCCGTCAACAGATGCAGCGGATCGATGTACTGATTGTCGCTGCCTACCGCCAGACTTTGGGCATCAGAGAGCGCTTCTTGCAGCTTGGTCGTGAGTTTGTCGAGACGCATGAATCAACTCCAGTGGTGTTCGGTCTGGAATCATTATTGGGCTAACAGTTCAAAATTCAAGCCTTACCGGAAATAAAGCCTGGCATGGCCTTAACGCCCGTCAATCAAGCCGGAAGTTTCGGATGAGAACGCAAAGTCGCTGAATCCCGGCGCTGGAACAACAGGCAGTCAGCCGGCTACCCAGCGCCAGGTCGCCAACCCGGCGATACAGCAGGCCAGAGACCCCAGCAGATGCAGGCCGGTGTGGAGCAATGCCCAACCATACACCCCGCGTTGCACGAGTAACAGGGATTCAGCCGAGAAGCTGGAAAAGGTCGTCAGTGCGCCCAGAAAACCCGTGACGACCAGGAGACGCCATTCCGGCGGCAGTTCAGGCAGGCTTTGAAAAACCCCGACGGCAACACCTATCAGATAGCCACCGACAAGATTCGCTGCGAGTGTACCCAAGGGCAGGTTGTCAACACGCGCATTGAGCCACAGGGACAGCCCCCAGCGCGACCAGGCACCCAGCGTGGCACCGATGGCAATCGCGATCAGGCTCAGGAAACTGGAGCCCATTTCGCCATGGCCTCGTCATCGGAAACCCGGGCATCCACCCAGCGCGCGCCCGCAGGCGTTTGCTCTTTTTTCCAGAAAGGTGCTTCAGTCTTGAGGTAATCGATGATGAACTCGCAGGCATCAAATGCCTCGCCACGGTGCGCCGATGTGACGGCCACGAGCACGATCTGATCCAGCGGCTTGAGTGGTCCCACTCGATGAATGACGAGCGCATCAAAAATATCCCAGCGCGCTTTCGCCTGATTGACGATGTCTTCCAGCGATTTTTCGGTCATGCCAGGATAATGCTCGAGCTCCATTTCCGCGACAGGTTCGCCTTCATTCAGATCTCGCACGGTGCCCAAAAAGGTAACGACTGCCCCTACTTTCGGTGTGTTGGCACGCAATTGCGCGAGTTCGGTCGTGAGGTCAAAGTCGGATGTTTGTACGCGTACGGCCATGAAAATTCTCCGCTTCGGTTCAGCCGCCAGTGACTGGCGGAAAAAAAGCCAGCTCGCAGCCATCGCTCAGCAGGGCGGTTGCATCCACCATCTGCTGGTTGCAGGCAATGCGAAGGGATCTGCCCTCGGCCAGCGCCTCGGCCCACACACCACCGCGCGCCTGAAGCAAAGCCCGTACCTCGCCGGCAGAGCGTATTTCGGCGGGCAGCGTAAGTGTTTCACCGGCGGTACCCACCGCCTCTCTCAGGCTGGCAAAAAATTTCAGCTGTATCTGCATGGATAACTCAATAAAGCAATGCCGAGAAAGGGATGAAGTGTACGGTATCTCCCGCCGCGATGGTCTGTCCCGGCGGATTGTCCACCAGCCCGTCACCCCAGACGGTCGAGGTCAACACACCCGAGCTCTGGTTCGGAAACAGGGACAAACCTTGCTGCTCATTGATGCGGACTCGGAGAAATTCATTGCGTCGGTCTGCCTTGGGCCAGCTGAAATCGGCGCGCATTGGAAAGCGCGGCGGGTTGGATGGTTGTGCGCCTTGCAGCGCGAGGATAAAAGGCCGTACAAACAGCAAGAAGGTTACGAAACTCGACACCGGGTTGCCGGGTAAACCCACAAAAAACGCTGGCCGCTCGCCCTTACCCACTTCACCGAAAGCGAGGGGTTTGCCGGGCTTGATTGCGATCTGCCACAGGTTGAGGCGCCCTTCGGCCTCGACGGCCGGCTTGACGTGGTCCTCTTCACCCACCGACACACCACCCGAGGTGACAATCAGATCGTGCCCCGACGCCGCCTGGCGCAAGGCTTGACGCGTTGCATCTAGCGAGTCGGGGACGTTGCCGAGATCGGTGACATCACAGCCCAGGTGATCCAGTAAACCACGCAGCATGAAACGATTGGAGTTGTAGATCGCACCAGGCTTGAGTGGTTCACCGGGCATGGTGAGCTCGTCACCGGTAAAAAACACCGCCACGCGCAGACGCCTGAACACCGGCAGACTAGCCAGTCCGACTGACGCCAGTAAGCCCAGCTCCTGGGCGCGCAGGCGTATACCCGCGGGCAGGATAGTGCTACCGGCGCGAATGTCCTCGCCGGCGCGGCGTATCCATTCACCCGATTGCGGGGCGTGCGAGATCGTGACCGAGCCACTCTCCTGATCGAAGCTGCACTGCTCCTGCATAACGACAGCGTCAGCCCCTTCAGGGATCAAGGCACCGGTAAAAATGCGCGCGGCAGTACCAGCTTCAAGCGGCTGGCCGACATGACCGGCGGGGATGCGCTGGGCCACCCTGAGCGATGCATGGCCGCTCGCGCAATCTGCGGCACGAACCGCGTAACCGTCCATCTGTGTGTTGTCCATTGGGGGCACATCAAGCTGAGACCGCTGGTCGGCGGCAAGCACACGGCCTGTGCCTTCCAATGTCGGTATGTCGTGCATCTCGGTCACCGGGCGGGCCGCTTTCAACAGGATATCGAGCGCTTCCTGCACACTCAGCATGGGGACTTTTGTTGTCATTGTCTTGCCAGGGTTGTTGTCTCGCGCCGGATTGTAACGCCTCTGTGGTCGCTCAACCGGGCCTCACCTTACAGTCCTGTATGGGTCGCGATGTAGGCCTTGATCGCATCCACATTGGCCTCCATGACATCGAAACGCTGAGGCAGGGATTCGATATTGTCGAAACCCGCTGGACGTTCGGCATCGCGCCCCAGTGCCTCGCGCAAGGTTTCGCTGAACTTCGCCGGCAAGGCCGTCTCCAGAACAATCATGGGTACACCCGGCTCCCAGTGCTCGCGCGCGACTTTCACGCCATCGGCCGTATGCGTATCAATCATCAGTCCATGACGGGAAAAAACATCACGAATCGTAGCCAGGCGATCCGTGTGCACGGATTTCCCTGAGGTAAAACCGAATTCAGCCACACGCTGGAATTCATCACCATCACTTCCCGGCTTGCCGGACAAATCGAATCCGCCCTGGGTTTCAACTTTCGTAAACAGCGCACGCACCCTATCCCGATCGCCGTGAAGCAAATCAAATATGAATCGCTCGAAATTTGACGCCTTGCTGATATCCATGCTGGGGCTGCTTGTGTGCAGGGTTTCTGCAGATTTGCGTACCCGGTAAACACCCGTCTGGAAAAACTCGTGCAGCACGTCATTTTCATTCGTCGCCACGACCAGCTTACTGATAGGCAGACCCATCATCCGCGCGATATGGCCGGCACAAATATTTCCGAAATTCCCGGATGGAACAGTAAAAGATACTTTCTGGCTGTTGTTAGTCGTGGCTGACAGATAGCCGCGGAAGTAGTACACCACCTGAGCCACCACACGCGCCCAGTTGATGGAATTCACCGTACCGATTTTATGACGGGCCTTGAACTCAAGATCGTTTGAAACGGCCTTGACCATGTCTTGACAGTCGTCGAACACACCTTTGACCGCGATGTTGAAAATGTTGGGGTCTTGCAGGCTAAACATTTGCGCGCATTGAAATGCACTCATTTTTTGATGCGGCGACAGCATAAATACGCGGATACCGCGCTTTCCCCGCATCGCGTACTCCGCAGCGCTCCCGGTATCGCCTGAGGTCGCCCCAAAAATATTCAGCTCGGCTTGCTGCTTTTCAAGCGTGTACTCAAACAGATTACCCAGCAGCTGCATGGCCATGTCCTTGAAAGCCAGTGTCGGGCCGTTGGAAAGGGCCTGCACAAGCAAAGAATGGTCGCCGGACGCCTCCAGCACGCGTAACGGGGTGATTCGCGTCGTGTCCTCGTCGGCGCGCGCGTTGCAATAAACAGCAGCGGTGTAGGTGCGAGTGGTCAGCTGGTCGATATCCGACGGTGGGATGTCGGTCGCGAATTTCTTCAGAACTTCACTGGCTAGCCCGGCATATGACAGCGCGCGCCACCGAACCAGCTCTTCGTCACTGACCAGAGGGTAATGAGCCGGCAGGTAAAGCCCGCCATCCGGCGCCAAACCACCAAGCAAGATGTCAGAAAAGGACGATGAAGATTGATACCCACGGGTCGACAGATAGTGCATGACCAACAAAGCTCCCGAAAAACAGACCGCTCATTATAAGCGCTGAGAGGGTTTCTGCCGGTAAACGCCTGATCTTCAGACTTCCATGCATGAGTTTTATGAATGGCAAAAGACTCATTTGTCATGAGAATTTTCAAGGTTGATTTGAACAATTAATCTCGCTTTGTCAATCCCATGAATTAGGTAATTTCGCGATTAATTTGCTTGCAAACTGGAAACAAAAGTTCATCAAGAAACTTTCTCCGTCATTCAATCCAGCATTCAGATAAGCAGCAATTACGTGTCATGACTGGACGACATCGTGTCAACGCAGTCCGGCAGGCTTGTACAAGCGCGAATGAACTCCTCAAAGTGAAGGAACGATCCGATGAATGACCCACTTCAGGTTTTCGAAGAGACCGCATTTGATCCCCTGACACTTGTGGATGACCTCATTGATACGATCGCCGACGATCCAATCGATCTGGAGTCCTTTGAAAATATTGATGAAGATGACGACATCGATGAAAAAGTTCAGGATATAAGCGCGACAAGAAAATCTATCCTAACGAATCCGAAAATAGACCAAGCCTCAGAAATACCTCCATTCCAGCTCGATCAAGAACTACTTTTCCGTGAACTGATCGACCAACACCAGCGAAGACTCTACCGATTTGTCATCAAGTATATTGATCATCCTGATGATGCTGCCGATATCACTCAACAAGCATTTGTAGAGGCGGCGAGGACAATAACCAGCTTTCGGGGCGACTCAAAACTATCGACCTGGCTATTTGGCATAGCCATGAACATGGTCCGAAACTACATGCGCAAGATGATCGAGCAAGATTTGTACGAGCTACCCGTACTTTCCTTCCAGGAACTTACTCAAGAAATCAATATTCAACCGTTGGCCAGGGTGGAGCTATGAGGACCGTAGCTAATTTGTCAGTTGGTGACTTCATTAACGACTTCAAGAGCAGACTCCACATCGTCAAACTCGCGTATCAGACTAAAAAAGCCACTTGCTGCAAACACACCACGAACCTGATCTTCCATCTGCGCGATCGCGACTTGACCTTTTCTTTCCTGAATTTTGCCAATCGCTTTAAGGATGACCCGCAAACCATCGCTGGAAATATGGTGCAGCATCGACAAATCAAACACAAGCCGAGTAGCGCCTTCGGCGATGGCATTCTCAAGCAATTCATGCAGCTCCTCTGCGGCCATTTTATTGAAGTTGCCGCCAGGGCGAATGATCATCGCCGAGCCTCGAGTTTCAGTATGTATGCTCATTTTTATCGGATTAGTTGAACTGAAAACGGTTTATTAGCAACATTGTATCCAGACTCTGAAGAAAGTTCACGAAAGCTCGCCATGAAATTAGAACCCAGCCTAGATACTTTGCAAGCGCCTGTCGAACTGAGAGTGCTCGTCGGCCCACAGGCAGGCAGCTGCCTGAGCCTCTCTGTCGGTGAATACAATCTGGGGACGTCGGATGAATGCGAAATCATCCTGATTGGGCCACGCCTTGAAGCGATCCATGCAAAATTAGGTTTTGACGGCAATCAAATCACCATTGCGCCTGGTGACGGAAAGATCTGCGATGCGCAGGGTAATGAGATCACCGATACATTTCCGCTAGCGCTGGGCATGCCGGTTGATCTTGGTGGCATCTGGGTCAGTGTCGACAACGCAGATGCTCTTTGGCCTGATCCAACCGATATACTCCCGGTTCCAGCGAAGCCAGCACCGTCAACCTCAGATGACCCCGAGGGAAAGACGCCTAACGGGCCGATTGACCATACCGGCAGTCAATTGCGCAAGCGCGCGAAAATCATACTGGCAAGCTCCGCGCTAGCGCTGATACTAGTGGCATCGACCGGTATTATCATTGCTGCGTGGCTTGTCAAGCAGCCACAGCGCCTTGCCCCTGCTCCCGTTGCCACAACACCAGCCAAGCCTGCAGTACCTACAAGCCAAAAAAAAATTCAACAAATCATAGCTAATCTTGATCTGGCCAAGTCAGTAGAAGCCAAAGTATCCGGTCAAGGTGTTGTGACCGTCAGTGGCTATGTTTCTGACGTCGCGATAAAAACCCAGTTGATGAATGCTCTTGAGAACATATTACCCAAGCCGCAGACAGATCTGTATGTAGATAGCGAGTTACTTGCCTCTGCTCGAAAAATACTGGACGAAAAGCTCGACCCATCCAGAGCGAAGTTACGAGCTGAAGGCGTCAATGAAGGTTTATTGAGAGTCGAAGGTGCCGTTCTGATGCAAAGCGTCAAGGACAGTGTTTTTGAAACCTTGCGGTCCGAAGTTCCGGGACTCCGTCAAGTTGAAGGGTCTGTGCTTGTGGCAGACGATCTGCCTCAACAGTTTCAGGAAAAAATACTGGCGGCAGGTTTGACGAAAAAGCTACAGGTGGTCAGCCGACAACCTGATTTCATTTTGCGGGGTGCAATGACCGAGGATGAGCTACATCGTTGGGAAAAACTGTTAGTGGAATTTGACAAAGACTACGGAAAAATATTGCCGATTAAAGCAACAATTCGTCTCATTCGGAATAACTCACCAGTGAACCTGGAGGTTATCGTTGGTGGCAGTATGCCTTTTGTGATTACTGAAAATGGCAATCGTGTCACACGGGGCGGTGATATTAACGGTCATACACTGATCATGGTAAAAGATACGGAGGTTATTTTTGATGGTAATGAAAAATTGAAGATATCGAGATAAATAAATGGAAAACGTACCATTGTCATTAGAAGAGCGCTTGCGTGCAGATGAAACCGGTCAATTGTCAAAGGAGATGTTCGACCAACTGAATGCAATGAGAGTTCGTTTGGAATCAGAAAAAAGAAAGCTTCAGACCCAATCCGTCTATGAAAAAATTGTCGCCGCCGAGACAACAGTGAAGAGTGCAATTGTGGCACTTCAGCTTATTAATGCAGCAAAAGAACAGTAAGCGCCGTCTATGAAAGCAAAGAAAGGATAGATACCATGGCATTAACCAACACAAGCATCAACGAGATCTACAAAAGCATTCAATCGCCGATGAGAAATACGGAGAACGATCTAAAATCACTACTCGATACGGTACCAACGGGCGGCGACATCACGACAGCTCAGTTGCTGCAGCTACAAACGGCAATATCCAAGTACACGCTGACTTCAACGATCTTCAGCGCGATTATCAAGGAATTATCTGATTCTCTTAAGCAAACTGCCGCCAAGATAGGCTAAATCCATTCACATACGGCTCGTAGTACTAGCCCAGCTCTTCCAGACGTATACGGGCGACTCTGCCCGTTACGGTTGCGAGGGCTTCTATCGTGGCAATGGCCTTAAGCGCTTTTTTCTCTTGCGTCTGGTGCGTAAGGATGATGATATCTGCCTCGGTTTCTCCCGGAGCAGGTTCTTTTTGTAGCATCGCATCGATGGAAATTGAGGCATCCGCGAGGATCCGGGTGATGTCAGCGACGACACCTAATTTATCGGCTACCCGTATGCGCAGATAGTAGCTGGTCGTAATTTCGGCCATGGGCAGTATAGGCGTGTCCGTCATCGCATCCGGCTGGAATGCAAGGTAAGGTACGCGATGCTCGGGATCGGCGGTGGCCAAGCGAGTGATATCAACCAGATCAGCAATGACGGCTGATGCAGTCGGCTCGGCACCGGCACCCTTGCCGTAATACATTGTGGCTCCAACTGCGTCACCATGCACCAAAACCGCATTCATCGCACCCTCGACATTGGCGATCAATCTAGTCGCCGGTATCAGTGTCGGATGAACGCGCAATTCAATGCCATTAGCTACGCGGCGTGCAATACCCAGCAATTTGATTCGATAGCCTAGTTGCTCTGCATAACGGATGTCAGCTGCCTGCAGGCCAGTAATCCCTTCAACATAAGCCTTGTCGAACTGTACTGGAATACCAAATGCAATCGCGGACATCAGCGTGGCCTTGTGCGCGGCATCGATGCCTTCGATATCAAACGTGGGATCAGCCTCGGCATAACCCAGGCGCTGTGCTTCCTTGAGCACGACATCAAAGTCGAGTCCTTTTTCACGCATCTCTGACAGGATGAAATTAGTGGTGCCGTTGATGATGCCGGCAATCCACTGAATTCGGTTGGCAGTCAAGCCTTCGCGCAAGGCTTTAATGATGGGAATGCCACCTGCAACCGCAGCCTCAAACGCTACCATCACGCGCTTTTCTTGCGCAGCCTTGAAAATTTCAGTGCCATGGGTTGCCAGCAGCGCTTTGTTTGCGGTAACCACATGCTTACCGTTGGCAATTGCGGTCATTACCAGCTGACGTGCGATACCGTAGCCGCCAATCAATTCAACGACGATATCGATGTCAGGATGATTGACGATGAGGTTCGCATCATCGACCACGTCGACCTTGCCGCCGGTGATCTGCCTTGCTCTTGCGGTGTCAAGGTCAGCCACCATCGTGATTTCAATCGGGCGCCCTGCTCGCCGACGTATTTCCTCTGCATTGCGCTCAAGCACAGTAAATGTACCGGCACCTACAGTGCCGATACCCAGCAAACCAACTTTGATAGATTTCATGATGAATGAGTCATTGAAAGACAGGACTGGCGAATATCAGGCTGCATGGTGGCGACGATAGCCTTCAAGGAAATGGGCAATTCGACCTATCGCAGCGGTCAGATCGTCTGCGTTTGGAAGAAAGACGACACGGAAATGATCCGTTGTCGGGCAATTGAAACCAGTCCCCTGCACGATTAGTACGCGCTCTTCGGCCAGCAAATCGTAGGCAAACTGTTGGTCATCTTTGATCGGATAAATTTTGGGATCAAGACGAGGAAACATGTACAAGGCTGATTTTGGTTTTACACAGCTTACCCCGGGAATATCCGTGAGCAAGCGATGAGCAAGATCGCGCTGACGCAAAAGTCGACCACCCGGCGCCACCAGATCATCAATGCTCTGGTAACCACCCAACGCTGTCTGTATTGCAAACTGTCCTGGGACATTGGAGCACAAGCGCATCGAGGCTAGCATGTTCAGGCCTTCGATATAGTCTTTCGCGTGTTTTTTTTCACCCGATACGATCATCCAGCCGGCGCGATAACCACAAGACCGGTAATTTTTCGATAAACCATTAAAGGTGATGAACAAGACATCATCAGCCAACGATGCCAGCGAAGTGTGCTTTTCTCCGTCATACAAGACTTTGTCATAAATTTCGTCAGCAAAAATAATCAGCTGGTGCTGACGCGCGAGTTCGACAATCTGCTGCAGTAGTTCCACCGGATACAAGGCACCGGTGGGATTGTTGGGATTAATGACGACGATGGCGCGGGTATTTGCGTTAATCTTGCTGCGAATGTCGTCGATATCTGGATACCAATCGGCCTGCTCGTCGCACACGTAATGCACGGGCATGCCGCTAGATAAACTGACCGCTGCGGTCCATAGCGGGTAATCTGGCGCTGGCACCAGCACCTCATCACCTGTATTCAGCAAGGCATTCATGCTCATCACAATCAGCTCGGACGCCCCGTTGCCGAGGTAGATATCGTCAATCGTGACACCGGCGATCTTTTTTTCCTGACTGTACTGCATGATGGCCTTGCGGGGGGCGAACAGACCTTTGGAGTCCGTGTATCCCGACGCATTACCCATGTTACGAATCATGTCCTGGACAATTTCATCTGGCGCATCAAAGCCGAACGGCGCCAGATTACCGATATTGAGTTTGATGATCTTGTGGCCTTCGTCCTCCATCTGTCGGGCCTTTTCCAGCACAGGTCCGCGGATGTCGTAACAGACATCAGCCAGTTTTTTAGATTTGTGGATAGCTTTCACGGCGGGATCCTGCTCCGGTTGGCGTGCGGGCAACCAGTGTTGCACCGCGAAAAAATTAGCATTCTGCCCCAAAACGGGCAGGTTTACCAATGGCGTCGCCGACAAAATGCATTGGGAATTTTTCGAGCCGCCTTGACCGGCAGCCTGCCCATCATGCCCCCGCACTTGATGCAGGGCGAACCGGTTTGACGCGGAAATACCTGTTTTTTGGTCATCTTCGCCGCCTTCGCCGCCCGCGCGAGCATCTCGGGATAAAATGGTGCCAGCTATGAAGTTACACGCCACCACAACTCAGCAATATCAGACTGTGACGGGGTACGAGGCAGACTGGGTAGAAATCAATGCGATCAGGTTTTCCCATAGCCTGATCGTCTTGCCGGAGTCTGCCCCCGTCAGCTGGCCGGTCAGTGCCTTCGAGTCGCTCAGCGCCCAGGACTTTCTGGCACTGGAAGCGCTCGAACCCGACCTCGTGATCCTGGGCACCGGGCTGCGGCAGCGTTTCATTTCTTCCGGAATGATTCGCAACCTGCTCTCTCGGCGTATCGGCGTGGAGTGCATGGACAATCAGGCGGCGTGCCGCACTTACAACATTCTGATGGCCGAAGGAAGAAAGGTCGCACTTGCGCTGATCATTCCTGGCGAACAGACCACGATCCGAGAACAAGGAGATTAAATGGGCGAGCGTCCCTCCATCCTGAACATGACTGTGCCCGATTTCAGTGCTCCGATGACCGGGAACACGCCATTTCGCTTGTCCGACTATCTTGGCAAGAAAGTTGTCTTGTATTTCTATCCTAAAGACAATACGCCCGGCTGCACTACCGAGAGCCTGCAGTTCCGCGAGCATCACGCCAAATTCCGGGCTGCAGGCAGCGAGATATTTGGCATTAGTCGAGATAGTCTGCGGTCGCATGAGGGTTTCAAAGCCAAACTTGAGTTGCCTTTCGAATTGATTTCAGACACCGATGAAACCGTCTGCAACCTGTTTGATGTCATCGTCATGAAATCAATGTACGGCAAAAAAGTTCGCGGCATAGAACGCTCGACATTTGTGATTGACGCTGCCGGCAAAATAGTGAAAGAATGGCGCGGAGTGAAAGTTCCAGGACACGTCGATGAAGTTCTGGAAATTATTGAGGGGCTTGCCTGAGTTATCACAACCCATTGAAAAAAAACAATTTTTTCAAATACGAGGCTGTTTAAGGAAAAGGTTTTTCACCTTTTACTTGAACAGCCTTTTCAGTTTTGTCAGCGATATTTTGATTTTGTTGAATATCGCCGGTTTTATTTTTCAACTCTGACAGTAAGAGGACAGGATGCCTTTGCCTAAAATGCCTGCAAAACCCGCAGCACTGCTTTCACCCGTTGATTACCCCAAAGCAGAAAAAGGCAAACCCGTCAAACCCGTCATTGCGCTGGTAGAACCGTCCACCCCGCCGATACCCTCGCCTCAAGCCAGGACGCGGTCGGACGCATCCGCTAAAGAAAAGTCAGGTCAGAAAACTCAACGTAGTGACACGCATCCAAAATCACCCACCAGCCGCGCGGCAGATAAGCGCGGCGTGGCCAAGTTGTTTGTTCTTGACACGAATGTTTTGATGCACGACCCGACGTCCCTGTTCCGCTTCGCCGAGCATGACGTCTACCTGCCCATGATCACCCTTGAGGAACTGGACAATCACAAGAAGGGTATGTCCGAAGTGGCTCGCAATGCGCGCCAGGTATCTCGCTCGCTGGATGCACTCGTCGCCGATGTGTCGGAAGATGCGATCGATGGTGGAATATCACTTGGCAAACTCGGCAACAAGGACGCGAGCGGACGACTGTTTTTCCAGACGAAGCTGGGCCGGTGGACGCTGCCAGAAGGGCTGCCCGAGGGCAAGGCCGACAACCAGATCTTGGGCGTTGTGCGCGCACTTCAGGAGCAGTACCCGGAAAGGCCGGTTGTATTGGTGTCCAAGGACATCAATATGCGCATCAAGGCGCGTGCGCTTGGTCTGCCTGCCGAAGAGTATTTCAATGATCATGTTCTTGAAGACACGGATCTTCTTTACTCCGGCATCCTGGCTCTCCCCGATGATTTCTGGATTCGCCACGGCAAGGGCATGGAATCCTGGCAGGAAAATCGTCAGGGTATGGGTACGACCTTCTATCGCGTTACCGGTCCTTTGGTGCCGGCAATGTTGATCAATCAGTTTGTTTACATGGAGCCGCGTAACGGCGAGCCTTCGTTTTATGGGCAAGTTGCTCAGATCAATGGAAAAACTGCGGTCATCCGCACCTTGCGCGACTTTGCTCACAACAAAAATAATGTATGGGGAATTACCTCGCGCAATCGTGAACAAAATTTTGCACTCAATCTGTTGATGGACCCGGAATGTGACTTCGTCACGCTGCTGGGGCAGGCGGGTACGGGTAAGACCTTGCTGGCGCTGGCAGCGGGTCTGGCCCAGGTGCTGGAATCCAAAACCTATAACGAAATCATTGTCACGCGCGTCACCGTGCCTGTAGGCGAAGATATCGGATTCCTGCCGGGTACGGAAGAAGAAAAAATGTCACCCTGGATGGGCGCATTCGATGACAACCTGGAGGTACTTAACAAATCCGACTCTGATGCGGGCGAATGGGGCAGAGCCGCAACTCAGGAATTGATTCGCTCTCGTATCAAGATCAAGTCCCTCAATTTCATGCGAGGTCGCACCTTCGTCAACAAGTACCTGATCATTGACGAAGCACAAAACCTGACGCCGAAACAAATGAAGACGCTGGTTACGCGAGCCGGCCCTGGTACCAAGATCGTTTGCCTTGGCAATATCGCGCAAATTGACACGCCGTATCTGACCGAAGGCTCCAGCGGGCTTACCTATGTGGTGGATCGCTTCAAGGGCTGGGCTCATAGCGGACACGTTACGCTCGCTCGCGGCGAACGTTCACGACTGGCAGATCATGCCAGCGATGTCTTGTAAAAAAACGCGAAACAGAGCCCGCATATGCTCACAACCACTGCCGACCCAACCACCAGGCAATAGCAGCCATAAAAGCAGAGGCAGGGATCGTGAAGATCCACGCCCAGACGATATTACCTGCGACGCCCCAGCGCACGGCCGACATCTTGCGTGATGAACCGACGCCGACAATGGCACCCGTAATGGTGTGCGTGGTGGACACGGGAATACCCATCGCGGTTGCAAGGAACAAGGTCATCGCACCGCCTGTCTCTGCACAAAATCCGCCGACAGGTTTGAGCTTGGTAATTTTCTGCCCCATCGTTTTCACGATGCGCCAGCCGCCGAACAAGGTACCCAGACCTATCGCTGCATAACAGGACGTAATCACCCACCAAGGTAGCGGATCGGATGCCGTGCTAGCGCCCGCGGCTATCAAAAGCATCCAGATAATGCCCATGGTTTTTTGTGCGTCGTTCCCACCATGGCCAAGGCTGTACATGGATGCTGAAAGCAACTGCATGCGCCGGAACCATTTATCAACCCGTTGTGGAGTACTCCGTACAAAGAGCCATGAAACTATAAGCATCATCATGGAACCAAACAGAAAACCTAGCAGTGGCGAAAGTACGATAAAGCTGATCGTCTTGATCAGGCCACTGGAAATCAGGGAATCGGTACCCGCCTTTGCTACTGCTGCGCCCACTAAACCTCCGATGAGCGCGTGCGAAGATGAGGAAGGAATGCCGTAGTACCAGGTCAACAGATTCCACGTAATGGCGCCCACCAACGCACCAAAAACAACATAATGATCGACGACGGCTGGATCTATCGTTCCCTTGCCGACCGTAGTTGCCACCTTCAACTGAAAAATGAGAATCGCGAGAAAATTGAAAAAGGCGGCGAGCAGGACGGCGTTTTGCGGTTTGAGTACGCCGGTCGATACGACGGTAGCAATTGCGTTAGCAGCATCATGAAATCCATTCATGAAGTCGAACAGCAAGGCCAGCACAATCAGAAAACCTAGTACGTAAATACTGATATTTAAAGTCTGCATGGCTCTGAATCACGCGTTCTCGACAATAATACCCTCGACGATGTTGGCGACATCCTCGCAACGATCGGTCACCGTTTCGAGAATTTCGTAAATCGCTTTGAGTTTGATGAGATTGCGAACATCAGGCTCTTCGCGGAACAGCTTGGACATAGCGGCACGCATCACATGATCTGCATCGGATTCCAACCGGTCGATATCAGCGCAAATATTCAGTATCTCGCGTGCATTATTCATATTATGAAGCAATGTGATACTGGCTAGAACTTTTTCGCAGCAGGCTTGACACAACTCTGCCAGACGCTTGGCTTCAGGGGTAATTTGCTTGATATCGTACAACCATATCGTTTGACCAACATCTTCCATCAGATCGAGAATATCGTCCATGCGCGTGATGAGCTGGTGGATATCATCACGATCCAGTGGTGTGATAAAGGTCTTATGCAGTAATTCGAGTGTCGCGTGGGTGACCTTGTCGGCCTGCTTTTCGATTGTCTCGATCGCATGCACACGATGTTCGAGATCATCAAAATTGGTCATCAGCGATACGAGTTCTTTACCGCCTTTGACACACAGCTCGCCATGTTGAATGAACAGATCAAAGAATTTGCCTTCGGTCGGCATCAAACGTCCAAACATTGCCTTGCTCCTTTGAATACATCCATATCACTTCAGGTTTAGAACATATCTTTGTAGATAGACGGCAAGGCAGTACCGCCGGCAGTACAGAAGTACGACAAGGTACTGCCAACGCTGCCAGCAGCCGAAAGAGAAAGTTGTTATTCACCGCTACCATAGGGTGAAGCACTGCCTGTGTAGTTTTCAAATTTCGTGTACTGACCAAGAAAGGTCATGCGAACGCTCCCAATCGGACCGTTACGCTGTTTGCCGATGATGATTTCGGCCATGCCTTTGTCGGGCGAATCGGGGTTGTACACTTCGTCACGGTAGATGAATAAAATGAGATCAGCATCTTGTTCAATCGCACCCGACTCTCGCAAATCCGACATTACAGGCCGCTTGTTGGGTCGCTGTTCCAGCGAACGATTGAGCTGTGATAGGGCAATGACTGGGCAATTCAGTTCCTTGGCCAGACCTTTCAAGTTGCGCGATATTTCCGAAATCTCGGTTGCCCTGTTCTCGCCCGGCGAATTGGCAGACATCAGCTGAAGATAGTCGACAATGATCAGACCCAGCTTGCCACAGGTACGCGCCAGTCTTCGAGAACGAGCACGCAGTTCAATGGAATTGAGTGCAGGCGTCTCGTCGATATATACCTGCGCATCATTCATCTTCTGGATCGCATGCGTAAGTCGCGGCCAATCATCATCATTAAGACGGCCAGTGCGCAGTCGATGCTGATCGAGACGACCAACCGAACCCAGCATACGCATCGCAAGCTGAGTGCCACCCATCTCCATCGAAAAAATCGCAACAGGCAAACCGCTCTCCACCGCTACCGTCTCGCCAATGTTCACGGAAAACGCCGTCTTGCCCATGGAAGGTCTTCCGGCGACGATAATCAGATCCCCTGGCTGAAGACCCGAGGTCATGCGATCGAGATCAACGAACCCGGTGGGTACACCGGTAATTTCGTTTGGGTTATCGCGGTTATAGAGCTCATCGATACGCTCGACCACTTGGGTCAGCAGTGGTTGGATTTCCTGAAAACCTTGAGAGCCGCGCGCGCCCTCTTCCGCGATGGCAAAAATTTTGGATTCAGCTTCATCCAGCATTTGCTTTACTTCTTTACCTTGCGGGTTGAATGCAGCGCTGGTGATTTCATCGGATACGGAAATCAGTTTGCGCAATACACCACGGTCGCGAACGATCTCTGCATAGCGACGAATATTGGCGGCAGATGGTGTGTTTTGAGCCAGCGCATTCAGGTAGGCAATGCCACCGGCATCTTCTGCCTTGGCTGCTGACGTCAATGAGTCAAATACAGTGATGACATCCGCAGGACGGGATCCATTGATGAGTTTGACGATGTGCTGAAAAATCAGGCGATGATCAAAACGATAAAAATCGTCGGCACTCACCATGTCCGCGATTTTGTCCCAAGCGGCGTTATCGAGGAGTAAACCACCCAGGACTGACTGCTCCGCCTCTATGGAATGCGGCGGCACGCGCAGTGATTCGATTTGCGGATCGACGCGAGTATTCATGGGCATGGATTATACCCGCTAGCCCCGCCGGTCCGGCCCCAAAATCCATACGACGCGAGCTTTGGCCTACCGTTTACCAGCGCCACCGCCACCATAAAAAAAGGCAAAAAAAATGCCGGGATAACCCGGCATCTCCTGAAGCAACGCACGCTGGATCAAGCTTGCTCGCCTACGACAGCTACGTTGATTTCCACGGCGATATCTGTATGCAAGGCCACGGTGAGGGGATGATCCCCAGTGGATTTCAGCGGACCCTGCGGCATGCGGATCTGCGCCTTGTCGACGGTAAAACCCAGCTTGCCGAGTGCATCGGCGATATCGTGGTTAGTAACAGAGCCGAACAAACGACCATCGACGCCCGCCTTTTGCGATATCTTGACCGTTTGGCCTGACATTTTTTCGGCTTGCGCCTGCGCGGCTGCGAGCTTGGCTGCAGCGGCTTTTTCGAGTTCTGCACGACGCGCTTCGAACTCGGCAATCGCATCAGCGGTTGCACGGCGCGCCATGCGTTGCGGGATCAGGAAGTTACGGGCGTAGCCGTCTTTCACGCGGACCACGGCGCCCAAGTCGCCCAGATTCGCCACTTTTTCCATCAGAATGACTTGCATTTTTTTCTCCAGGATTCAATGAGGATAGGACGATCAGGCGTTATGCAGATCGGTGTACGGCAACAACGCGAGGTAACGCGCGCGCTTGATCGCGGTATCCACCTGACGCTGGTAATGTGCACGGGTACCCGTCAGACGGGCTGGCATGATCTTGCCGTTTTCCTGAACGAAGTCCTTGAGTGTGTCCACATCCTTGTAGTCCACCTGCTCTACGTTGGCTACCGTGAAGCGGCAGAATTTCTTGCGCTTGAACAGAGGATTTTGCTGTTTGCGCTTTTCCTTGAGTTTGCTCTTGTCGAATTTTTTACCGAATGCCATTTTGCTGGCTCCTGAATTTAAGAAATAAGTTCAAAGTCTGTGAGGTGAAACATCAGCGCTTTGCTGTTTCGATTTTTTCTGGCCATAAAGCCATTGAACCGAAACACAGCGCCCACTTGAGCTCGCTCCAGCCTGTCAGCGATCGTTCCTGCGGCGATGGCACGCAGTTCAAATCCAACTTGCCGGCTAATGCCAGCTTCAGTCTGTTCCGATGTATGAGTCAGTACTGCGCTCACCATCGGTATGCCAGCTGGCGTGTAGCGCAATACATCACGCTCGGCCAGGGTCGCTATGCAATGAAAACTGTTGTCACCTCGCTCCGTTGCTGACACGTGCCGGTCAGGCCGCGGGCGCCTCGGCGCGCTGGCTCTTCGCTGCGTCTTCTTTCTGCACGCTCTTCATCATGGGCGAAGGCGCGGTCTCGGCCTTCTTCATGCGAACGGTCAGATGGCGCAGCACGGCATCGTTGAAGCGGAAGCCGGTTTCGATCTCGGCCAGAGTTTCTCCGTCACATTCGATGTTCATGCAAACGTAGTGGGCTTTGGCGAGCTTCTGGATCATGTAGGCCATCTGGCGACGACCCCAGTCTTCGACACGGTGGACTTTGCCGCCGCGGCCGCTGACCAGACCCTTGTAACGTTCGATCATTGCGGGCACCTGCTCGCTCTGATCCGGGTGGACGATAAAAACAATTTCATAGTGACGCATCATTTCTCCTTAAGGTCGGATTATTAAATCGCCCACCCCGGCGTCAGGACGAGTGTGGGAAGAGGAAAACCCGCGACTATACCGGGTAAATAGAGAAAACTCAATGTCTTCAGATAGTTATCTGCTAATACTGAGCAGAAACACCGCATATTTCGCTTGCCTTTCGCGCAATGCTGTATAAAAATACAGCCTGTCTATAAAAACAGTCGCTTTGCCGGGGAGTAATCATGATCAAACTGACCGCCCGCCAGGAACAAATCCTTGCGCTGATACGGGATGCCATCGAGAAAACCGGCTTCCCGCCGACCCGCGCGGAAATTGCCAACGAACTAGGTTTTCGTTCTGCCAACGCGGCTGAGGAGCACCTGCAAGCACTCGCGCGCAAGGGTGCCATCGAAATCTCTCCTGGCACATCGCGGGGTATTCGCCTGTTAGACCGGCCTGCAGAGAGCCGCCCCCGGCGCTTCAGCGTTTCCCAGATGGTGCTGCCCCACCCCGACATCATGCAGTTTTCCTTGCCACTCATCGGTCGCGTCGCTGCAGGCTCACCCATTCTGGCCGAAGAGCATATTTCGGCGAACTATCAGGTGGATCCAGCACTGTTTACTGCTCGCCCCGACTATTTACTCAAAGTCCGAGGTATGTCGATGCGCGATGCCGGCATTCTTGATGGCGATTTGCTCGCGGTGAAAAAAGCGGATCAGGCGCGCGATGGCCAGATCGTCGTCGCTCGGCTTGATGATGAAGTCACCGTCAAGCGCTTCCGTAAAAATGGCAGTGTGGTTGAGCTACTACCGGAAAATCCGGATTTTGATGTCATCCGCGTCGAGCCGGGCCGGCATGAATTCGCACTGGAGGGTCTGGCTGTTGGACTGCTGAGAGCTTGGGGCTGAGATCTTGGGGCTGAGAGCTTCGCCAAGACGGGAAGTCGCACTGCACTTTCCGACTGGGTTCATCGAGCCCGCCAAATCCGCGCAATGTTGACCGAGCCTCGCATTGCTTTTCAAAGACACGAACGGATCCGGTGGGTCACTTCAGGCGCTTGCGCCGCTGGACAATCTGCGTCGCAATGCCTCGCAGAATATTGACTTCCTCCGTTTCCAGACCCGTACGCGAGAACAGTCGCCGCAGGCGCGGCATCAGCTTCTTCGGTTGAGCGGGGTCCAGGAACTCGATCTCAATCAGCGCCTGTTCAAGGTGGGCGAACAAGCCCTCAATCTGCTCGGCGCTGGCTGCTTCTCCCTGAAACCCGATACCCATGACCTCTCGCTGCTCACCCATTGCAGCAACACGACATTCATACGCCAGAACCTGAACAGCCTGAGCCAGGTTGAGTGACGCGTATTCAGCATTCACTGGAATACTGACTAAGGCGTTGCATTTTTCGACCTGTTCATTGGAAAGCCCGAAACGCTCATTGCCAAAAACCAGCGCACAGCGCAGGCTGGTATCCGAGTGTAATTGTTGCGCCAGTGATCGAGGTGATCGCAACGGCGGAGAAAATTCTCGTAGCCGCGCCGACAGGGCTACAGTGAGGTTGCATCCCGCAAGCGCCTCATCAAGGCTATCGACAATGCGCGCCTTGGAAAGTACATCGTTTGCGCCGCTGGCAAAAGCGATGGCCTCCTCATGGTGAAGTGCATCATCCTCGCGCGGACACACCAGCACCAGCTCTGAGAAGCCCATCGTTTTTATTGCCCGGGCAGCGGCGCCGATATTGCCCGCCCGACTGGTTTCAACCAGAACGAAGCGCAATCGTTCAAAGACAGGCACGCCAGAAGTGGGATGGGTTGACAGGTTCATTTAAAATAGCGGCTAATCGCGGAATTCATGCCGCATCGTTCATTCTCACTGTGGTGGCCGTCACCAATATCCGCTGACGCCCCAATTTTATCGGAACCACCATGCACCCCATGATCAATACCGCGGTGAAAGCCGCGCGTCGTGCCGCCTCCATCATCACTCGCGCATCTTTCGAGGTCGAGCAGCTTCGCGTCACTTCCAAAAATCGCAATGATTTCGTGACTGAGGTTGATCAGACGGCTGAACAGGCAATCATTGACGTGCTGCGTCAGGCCTACCCCGATCATGCGATTCTAGCCGAGGAATCTGGCCCCTCTGCCAACCTGCATGACGAAAACGAGCATGTCTGGATTATTGATCCGCTTGATGGCACCACCAACTTCATCCATGGATTTCCACAGTATGCTGTCTCGATAGCACTGCAGTACCGAGGGCAGATCACGCAAGCAGTGGTCTATGACCCAACGCGTAACGAACTCTTCACGGCCAGTAAAGGTGCGGGTGCCTTCCTCAATGAAAAGCGCCTTCGGGTCGCAAAGCGCGATAAGCTCGCCGATGCCTTGATCGGTACCGGTTTTCCTTACAGCGACCTCTCTGCGCTTGATGAATACGTAAAGATGTTCCATCTGATGACCCAAAAATCAGCAGGTCTGCGTCGTCCCGGTGCAGCAGCACTCGATCTCGCCTATGTGGCGGCGGGCAGACTCGATGGCTTCTTCGAAAAAAATCTCAAGCCGTGGGATATCGCAGCCGGCGCCCTGCTGATCACGGAAGCCGGTGGCATTGTCGCGAATTTTTCCGGCGAATCGGACTACCTTTACAACGGGAACGTCATTGCCGGCTCGCCCAAAGTCTTCGGCCAGATGCTCAACGTACTCTCGCGATTTGCCTGAAATCGTCATGTCCAACTGTGCCCAGAGGCGCTCACACGATACCGCTGGCTAGGCGCGCCGCTGCTGACCGGACGCTAGTCAAGCAAAGCGGTGCAACAACGCTGGCAGCTTTTTGTTGGAGCCTCACAAGCGCTACCAAAATCCCGCGGCCCGCTCTCGGCGCAATATTGCTGAGGTAGCACGCTCATGGTGACAAAGCGTCTTTAAAACACGGGACACGCCCGCTCTGGCGGACCCTGTTATACTCCCCCCCGCTGCGGTCATTGTTCCAGTCTCCTGACCGCCCCTCCTGTAAATCCCCCCTTGACCTGTGACTGGCGCCCTAACGCGGCGGCGGGTCGACTTATTTTCAACATCTATGTCATTTGCTGAACTCGGCCTCGCCGAACCTATCGTGCGCGCCGTCACGGAAAACGGTTACACCCAGCCTACCCCGATTCAATCACAAGCAATACCCGCCGTTTTGAAAGGTGGTGATCTGCTCGCTGGCGCACAAACGGGCACCGGCAAAACTGCAGGATTTACCCTGCCCATGCTGCAACTGCTGTCTGGCAAACCACGTCCGGCTGCGCGCACGGTGCGCGCACTGGTGCTCACACCGACGCGTGAACTCGCCGCGCAAGTCGAAGAGAGCGTGCGCACTTACGGTAAATACCTGAGCCTCTCCTCCGCAGTGATTTTCGGCGGAGTCAATATCAATCCCCAAATCCAGCGACTCGCTCGAGGTTTGGATATTCTCGTTGCCACACCCGGCCGCCTGCTTGATCTCATGCAGCAAGGTGCAGTCGATCTGCGCGCCGTGGAAATTCTGGTGCTTGATGAAGCCGATCGCATGCTCGACATGGGGTTTATTCGCGATATTCGCAAAGTTCTGGCGGCGCTTCCACCGAAGCGTCAAAACCTGCTCTTCTCGGCGACCTTCTCCGATGAAATCAAAGCCTTGGCCGATGGGCTGCTGGACAACCCCGCGATGATCGAAGTCGCCAGACGCAACTCAACGGTCGAAGTCATCGCGCAAAAAATTCACCCGGTTGATCGTGATAAGAAGCATCAATTGCTCACGCATTTGATCAAGGAACACAATTGGTTTCAGGTGCTGGTTTTCACGCGCACCAAACACGGTGCCAACAAACTGGCAGAGCAACTGAGCAAAGCCGGTGTACCGTCACTCGCGATTCACGGCAACAAAAGTCAGGCTGCACGCACTCGCGCACTGGCCGAATTCAAAACTGCCGACCTCCAGGTGCTGGTGGCCACCGACATTGCGGCACGCGGAATTGATATCGATCAGCTGCCCTATGTCGTGAATTACGATTTACCGAATGTGCCCGAAGACTATGTTCATCGCATCGGTCGCACAGGCCGTGCTGGCTCTACTGGTCAAGCGGTATCACTGGTCTGCGTGGATGAACGCGGGCTCTTGCGCGACATTGAAAGATTCATCAAGCGGGAAATCGCCGTGGAAGTGATCGCTGGTTTCGAGCCGGATCCCAATGCGCGGCCGCAACCGATACAGCTGCGCAGCCAGGAACACCGCAGCCAGCCACGGCGCCAGCAGGGTAAGCGCCCTCCAGCGCCTGCGGGCAGATCAGGCGGCAAACCGGGCCATGGCGACCAGCGCAATAGCTCACAACGATCAACGCAGGGCGCGGCCAACACCCCGCGCGCGCAGAGTGCAGGCACGGCGGCCACGTCAGCTCCGGCACCCAGACCACCGCGCGCGACCGGAATCCGTACTGCGGCATTGCTGGGCCAGCCAGCTGCGAACGCAGCTTCCGGCAAGCGTCGCAGCGGCCAGCGCTGACCAGCCCGGCCTGCCCTCGTTGCGCAGGCTGTGCTACATTTTTGCGTCACGCAAAGCCGGGCCTCGTGCCCGGCTTGTCTTTAACCCCTTTTGAACTTCATCTTCGTCCGAGCAACGCATGACCGCACCCGAGCGCTCCAGCCTGGACAATCACACACCCATGATGCGCCAGTATCTGGGCATCAAGGCCGAGCATCCGGACACCCTGCTGTTCTACCGGATGGGTGACTTCTACGAATTGTTTTTCGAAGACGCTGAAAAAGCAGCGCGCCTGCTTGGCATCACGTTGACTCAGCGCGGCGCCTCAAATGGCAATCCAATCAAAATGGCCGGCGTGCCCTTTCATTCAGCCGACCAGTATCTGGCCAAACTGGTCAAGCTCGGCGAATCCGTTGCCATCTGTGAACAAATCGGCGATCCGGCGACCAGCAAAGGCCCGGTTGAACGGCGTGTACAACGCATCGTTACACCGGGCACCCTCACCGAGTCCGAGCTGCTGCCGGAAAAATCAGATCAGCCCCTGCTGGCTCTTCATGTCGTTCGGCAGCGCAAAGGTATCAAAGGGGCCACGCTCGGTCTTGCCTGGCTCTCACTGGCGAGCGGACGCTTGCGCGTCACTGAAATCCTTGCAGATGCAGCACAGTTAACATCCCGTATTCGACAAGAGCTGGAACGCATCTCCCCTGCAGAAATTCTCTGTGATACCGCATCAAGCGCTTTGCTCGAGGGCCTGCCCGGTATTCGTCCGACCACCGTCGCTGACTGGCACTTTGACCCCACTGCTGGCGAAAAATTACTACTGGAACAGCTGGCTAGCACCACGCTTGCTGGCCACGGCGCTGAAAACCTCGGCCCGGCACTGGGTGCGGTTGGTGCTCTGCTGCATTACGCGCGTAGCACCCAGGGCAAACGTTTGCAGCATGTACGCGGCCTGATTGTAGAGCGAGAAAACGACACCATCTCGATGGATGCCGCGACGCGACGCAATCTCGAGATCACCGAGCCGCTGCGCTACGCTGAAGGTCGCTCACCCACCCTATTTTCGTTGCTCGACCATTGCAAGACAGCCATGGGTTCGCGCTTGCTGCGTAACTGGTTGCATCATCCGAGCCGGGATCCATCGGTTGCACGACAACGTCACGAGGCAATCGAGGCGCTGCTCGCCGCATCTCAGTCAGCGCATCTGGCGGATCGCTTGTCCGGCATGCCGGATATCGAGCGCATCGCCAGCCGCATCGCTTTGCTGAGCGCGAGACCCCGCGATCTGTCCGGGTTGCGCGCCGCACTGGCACGATTGCCCTTGCTGCAGTCGGCCTTGCTTACCGAAGGCCCTTTGCCGACATCAGCACTGCTTGCGACCACCGCTGAAGGTTTGAGCCCACCCGATGAATGCATGACACTTCTGCAAAAATCCATTGCTGAAGAACCCGCAGCCCAAGTACGCGATGGTGGTGTGATCGCGAGTGGCTACGATGCCGAGCTCGATGAACTGCGGGGACTGTCCGAAAATGCAGGCCAGTATCTGCTGGATCTGGAAGCGCGTGAGCGGGCCCGTACCGGTATCGCCAACCTGCGCGTCGAGTACAACAAAGTGCATGGCTTTTACATCGAAGTCACCCACGGCCAGACTGCCAAAGTGCCCGACGATTATCGCCGCCGGCAGACACTCAAAAATGCCGAGCGCTACATCACCCCCGAACTAAAAGCTTTCGAAGACAAAGCGCTCTCTGCGCAAGATCGTGCACTCGCGCGCGAAAAATTCTTGTACGAGCAACTACTTCAATTGCTGGCCTCCCACATTCCTGAATTACAGTGCATTGCCGAGGCTGCAGCGCAACTTGATGTCCTGGTGGCTCTTGCCGCACACGCAGAGCGCCACCATTGGTGCAAACCACAGCTGCACAGCTCTCCCGGTTTGCATATTGTCCAAGGTCGGCATCCGGTGGTGGAAAATATCATTGAGCGCTTCATGCCGAATGATTGCGAACTCTCACCTGAGCGGCGGCTGTTATTGATCACTGGCCCCAACATGGGTGGCAAATCTACCTACATGCGTCAGCTCGCGCTGATTACGCTACTCGCCTATGCGGGCAGCTACGTGCCAGCCTCAAAAGCAACCCTCGGGCCGGTTGATCGCATCTTCACGCGCATCGGAGCGGCCGACGATCTGGCGGCAGGCTACTCCACCTTCATGCTTGAGATGGTGGAGTCCGCTGCCATCCTGCATGGCGCTACTGAGCACTCGCTGGTACTGATGGATGAAGTCGGTCGTGGCACCTCGACCTTCGATGGACTGGCACTGGCCTGGGCGATTGCCAGCGCGCTGCTGCAAACCAATCGCAGCCTTACGCTCTTTGCCACGCATTACTTCGAGCTGACCCAACTGCCACAGACGCATACTGGCTGTGCAAATGTGCACTTGTCTGCCGTCGAACACAAAGACACGATTGTGTTTCTTCATACGGTAGAACAAGGTCCCGCATCGCAGAGCTATGGGCTACAGGTCGCACAACTCGCAGGGGTGCCGCAGACCGTGATTCGCGCGGCGCGTAAGCATCTCGCAGCACTGGAAGCGCATGCTGCACAGTCGGACACGCAATTCGATTTGTTTACCAGTGCAGCGACCGAGGACGTAGTCGCCAACCCTGTGGCAGACACCGCATCACCACTTAAAGAAGCGCTACTGGGTCTAGACCCAGACAGCCTGACACCCCGGGAAGCGCTTGAAGCGCTCTACCACCTCCGCCAGCTGGCCAAGGATTCGTCATCCCTATCATGAGACACCTTGTTGTTTGGCTGGCGATCGGCATATCAGCTTTACCCAACCTCTGTCATGCCGAGGCATTTCGTTTCAGCGTGCTCATGCATATGTCAGATGAGAGCAATGAAGACGATGGATGGCGCATGGCGATTGAGCATGCGCAAACGACCGAAGCTGCGTTCATCGTTGTCAACGGGCTCAAGCGCTCTGGCGATCGCTGCAGCGAAACGTTGTACCAGCAGCGCCTGGATCTGCTCAAACAAGCGACCGTGCCGGTTATCTTATCCATGGCAGCAACAGACTGGGCATATTGCCGTGACCGGCAAAATCGCCCAGCAGGCGTGGTCTGGCTAAACCTTTTGCGGGAAAAATTTGCAGGCAATACCAGTACTCAAAACAACGCGGCGTTCACCCTGAAACACCAGAGTGCCATGCCGGCCTACCGCAGCTATGCGGAGAATACACGCTGGGTTTACGACCGTATTCTGTTTGCGACACTGCATGTGGCGGCCAACAACAATCAGTACATCGAGGCTGCCGGACGCAACAGTGAATTTGAAGACAGACAGGTGGCCAATCGCGAGTGGCTACGACGGCTTGCTGAGGTTGCGATCCGAGAGCATCGTGGTGCCATCGTGATTTTTTGTGATGGCGATCCGCTACCCGCCCCGTGGCTGCGCGGTCAGGAAAAGGATGGTTATCAAGTGATTCGCAAGCAGCTTCGCGAACTCGCCGAAAAATCCGCTCTTTGGATTCTGCTGGTCCAAGGCTCATCGGTAGACATACCCAAAACCACTCCCGAGATCGTCTGGGCCAACCGACTGGGCTATGTGACCCTGCCCACCGGCGTCAGCACCCTGACCGCCGATCTCAACGCAACACAACCCTTCGCCGTAATTACAGAAGCGCCATAAGCTGTCTGACTACTGCAACTGAATCGAGCGGAACTGGTCGCCCTCATCATCGTCGTCGTGATGGTGATGGCCATGTGGCCCGTGCACGTGGCCATGGGCGATTTCCTCGGGGCTCGCTTCCCGTACTTCAACCACGTTCAGTGCAAAGCGCAGGGCCATTCCAGCCAGCGGATGATTACCATCCAGAACCACCTTTCCATCGGCGATATCGGTTACGGTGAAGACCCGCGCCTCGCTTGACTCACCCGCCTCGGGCGCGCCCTCGAACTGCATACCAATTTCCAGCGGTTCCGGCAAGGCCTCGCGTGGCTCGATTTTGACCAGATCAGCATCGTATTCGCCGAACGCATCTTCGGGCTCCACCTGAATCGTCACCTGATAACCGGCGGCTTTGCCTGCCAGTGCTTCCTCGATCTTGGGCAGCGTGTTGGCGTAGCCACCATGCAGGTAAACCATGGGTTGCTCGCTCTGCTCGATCAGATTGTCCTGTGCGTCAGAGAGTTTGTAGTGCAGCGTAACGACGGTATCTTTGCCGATGTTCATCATGTCATCCTTTCGCTGAATCGGTCGCTGAGTATACCCGACACCTACCGGATTACTCCCCTTCCAAGAGGGCGTTGTCACGCCGTCGATATAATGGGCGAATGAAAAATACCCACCTGCTTGGCGGTCTCACGCCAGACCAGTTCCTCCGAAAGTACTGGCAGAAAAAGCCCCTGCTGGTCCGCAATGCCATTCCCGACATGCGGGCGCTGCTCGCACGCGAAGACTTGTTCAGTCTCGCTGCACGCGAGGATGTCGAATCCCGACTGATCACGAATTTCCGCCGGCAGTGGAAAATGCAGCGGGGTCCGCTAAACGCCTTACCGTCAACTACCCAAAAGAACTGGACGCTGCTGGTGCAAGGTGTCAACCTGCATGATGATCAGGCAGATCAACTACTCCATCAGTTCCGCTTCATTCCCGACTGCCGGCTCGATGACCTGATGATCAGCTATGCCACACACGGTGGTGGCGTCGGCGCCCATGTCGATTCGTATGATGTTTTTCTGTTGCAGGCCCACGGGCAGCGACGCTGGCGCATCGGGGCACAACAAGATCTGCGCCTGCGCGAAGATCTACCCCTCAAAATCCTCAGGCATTTCCTGCCCGAGCAGGAATTCATTCTCAATCCCGGCGATATGCTGTACCTGCCTCCGCAGTACGCGCACGAGGGTGTCGCTGTAGGCGAGTGCATGACCTATTCCATCGGTTTTCGAGCCCCGGCCTGGCAAGAGCTAGGCGAGGCGTTTCTCGCATTCATGGCCGACTCGATTGAACTGCCCGGCCGATACAGTGATCCCACGCTGCGATCCACCCGACACCCGGGCGCCATCGGCGATCAAATGATGGATGCCGTGCATCGCACCCTGCAAAAACTCGCCAGCACAGGGGCTGACAGAGAGATTTTCCTTGGCGAATATCTCTCCGAGCCCAAACCCTCAGTCAGCTTCGATCCACATACGAATCCGCTGGGTGTACGGCAATTTGCCAAAGCAGCGGCACGCCTCGGGATTCGCTTGCATCGCAAAACCCGGATGCTGCATCGCCACAAATATGTGTTCATGAACGGTGAATCTTATCTTCCCGGTGCCTCAGATCGCAGCGTTCTGAGGCGTTTGGCAGACGACCGTGTACTCGACGCTAGCCATCTCGCGCGAGCCTCAGCCGACCTCAGCGAGAGCTTGTATCGGTGGTACCTGGATGGCTGGCTTGATCTTCAAACGACAAAGAGTTTCCAAAAAAGCTAATAGACTTGCTTCACGGTTCTTTCAGCGCTCAATTTGCCTGTATCTGTCCATAATTTTCCTGTACGAAACTTGATATTCGTCTCTAGAAATCGCATAAAACGGCTTGCGCGGTTTTCAATAAGGCCAGTATAATTTCCGGTTAGGAAGTTTTGACGGTGCGGCAGTGCGTCAATTGCGACTGCCGACCCAGAAAACACGACCTGATGTGCGATAACTACCGGTAGTTATTAAACAAAATTGAAGTGAAATTTTTTATATTTAACCGAAGGAAAATCATGAAAAAATCGTTGCTGATCGCTTCTCTGCTGGCTCTGGCTCTGGCTGCTTGCGGCAAGAAAGAAGAAGCCGCTGCTCCTGCCCCCGCTCCTGCTCCTGCTGCTGAAGCACCGAAGGCTGACGCGCCTGCCGCAGAAGCACCTGCTGCTGACGCTCCTAAAGCTGACGCTGCTGCTCCTGCTGCACCTGCTGCTGAAGAGAAGAAGTAATCACGGGCAACCGAGCAAAAAAGCCGTCCCAGTGACGGCTTTTTTGTTGACTACCCCGCCAGAACACCGTCCGACCATGCTCGGGTCAAATTGAAGTAACGCACTTTGATTGGTTGACGGAATCCCTTGTCCCCCCCATCGCATGACGGATCAGAATCCCAGCTCGCGAACCACCGCGCGCGCCATCCGCTGCGGCATTACCATCAGGGCCTTCAAGCTGTCGCCTTCAATATAAACGGTGCCGCGCAAGACCCGTGGCACTGGGGTTTTCAGGTCGGGCTCAATGCGAATGCGATAGTGGACGTCACGAAACAGCGGTTCTCCCTCATGCGAATTCAAGGTGGGCACGATACCGCCATGCGCAGAAGATAGTATCGCAGACGGTAAGGCGCGAGCGGCGGCTGTATCGATCTCTACAATCCTGCCCCGTACCGGCGGCAAATTCAGGTCATCCGGATAAAAAATTGCGCGCGCACCTTCGCGCAGGTGATGCACACTCGACTCATCCACATAGGCATAAATCACACCGTCATCTTCCGAAACTACCCGCATCAGCAAGTCGCGTTTACGCACCCATCGACCCGGCACCGCATCGGTAAGCAGATCACGAACAACCCCTTCGCCCGGTGCACGCAGTCTGAGCAACGCCGACTCCTTTGCTGACAAATCCTCGGCGGCGCGCGTACCGGCGAGTTGACTTTCGATCGCATGAATGCGTTCGCGAGACTGTGTATTGGCGACCGTACGCTGCAATTCTTCGATCAGTGCGTTCCGCGAAATGACGGCGGTATCCCGACGAAGCAAAAACTCAGGCGACACAACGACGGCCAATTCGTCACCCGCCGCCAGTCGCTGACCACCACTGACGCCGACCTGCACCAGCAAGCCCGGCGAGGGTACCTCTATGACATACTCATGAAGTGCCGTCATCAGGGCGGGAGAACTGATCGAAGACGCCAGTATCCAGGCCCAGCCCGCGAGTCCGACCAGGGTACTCGCCGCGAAGAGCAAAGTCCATTTCGGACGCAATTCCCGCCATCGCCGCCGCAGCGCCACAAATTCATGATAAAGAGGACGAATCACGAAC
>Ga0315909_10001670_pt1 | contig 29722 bp, 25 predicted proteins | sample LakEriMetagenome_11_FD_203527 | JGI IMG/M metagenome (GOLD analysis project Ga0315909, IMG submission 203527) | Freshwater fungal communities from buoy surface, Lake Erie, Ohio, United States - Buoy 2 MA125 | ecosystem: Environmental > Aquatic > Freshwater > Lake | place: USA: Lake Erie, Ohio... | reverse complement strand
CCGTGCACACCTTGACTTCGTCAAACGTGTCCAAAATGTCAAGTTTCGTCAATGCCAACTCGGTGAGTGAATTGATGCGCCCAGCGTGACGCAACATCACACAGTCAACCCAGCCCGTGCGGCGACGACGTCCAGTTACAGTGCCGAATTCGCGACCGATATCAACCAACTTCTCGCCGATCTCACCAAGCGTTTCAGTTGGGAAAGGACCTGAACCAACACGTGTTGTGTAGGCCTTTGTGATTCCGATGATGCGATCAAGGAGTCGCGGTCCAATACCAGATCCAACACTCGCTCCACCAGCGGTCGGATTTGATGACGTCACGAATGGGTATGTGCCATGGTCAAGGTCGAGAAAGGTTGCCTGAGCACCTTCAAGCAGGATGTCTTGACCCGCATCAACGGCGTCGTGCAGCAGACCGACGGTGTCACCGATATATGGCTGTAAGCGCTTTGCGTATGCAACGAAGTCCGAAACGATTTGTTCAACATCAAGAGCATCGCCACCCGCATGAACAACGTTGAGGCTTTCAGCAGTCGCTCGTTCGCGCACCAGCACAGCAAATGTTTGCAAGTCGACACATTCGCCCACTCGAATACCAACTCGACGGGCCTTGTCGGCATACGCCGGACCAATCCCCTTCAGAGTCGTCCCAATTTTGTTCTCACCCAAGTTGCCCTCAGAGATCGCGTCCCATGATTGGTGCCATGGAAAGATCAGTTGAGCCAGGCTCGAGACGGTCAATTTGGCGCACGAAATACCGCGCGATTCAAGACGATCAATTTCAGCGAAGAGTGTCGGCATGTCAACCACGACCCCGTTACCAATGACTGGTGTGACGTGGTCGTACAAAACTCCAGATGGAATCAACTGCAACGCATACTTCTCGGTACCAACAACAACCGTGTGGCCAGCGTTGTGTCCCCCCTGATAGCGAGCGACAACCGAATTCTCTCGGGCAAGAAGGTCGATGACCTTGGCTTTGCCTTCATCGCCCCATTGGGCTCCGACGACGACGGTGACTGACATGGCACGCTCCTAATAAATGGGGGGAACGTAACGACACCCTACTTGCTATTTAGGAACTGAGCACGATCTGATCGTCAACTGCGTCAACAACAATCGCGCTGTCTTCGCCCACTTTGCCTTCGAGAATCAAGACTGAGGCACGGTCGCCAATCTCGCGTTGAATCACGCGCTTCAATGGTCGGGCCCCAAAGTCGGGGTCAAATCCAACCGCAGCGAGCAATGCCACTGCTGCAGGCGTGACCTCAAGCGAGATGCGACGAGCCAAGAGTCGTTCGCGGAGCTTTTCGAGTTGAATCATCACGATGTGCGCCAAGTCTTCTTGAGTCAAAGATCGGAAGCGAATGATCTCGTCAATGCGATTGATGAATTCGGGCTTGAAGAACATTTGTGGGTCACCAGGCAAGTTTGAAGTCATCACAATCACCACATTGGTGAAGTCGACCGTACGGCCTTGACCATCAGTTAATCGACCGTCATCAAGTACTTGTAACAAGATGTTGAAAACATCGGGGTGAGCCTTTTCAATCTCATCAAGCAACACAACGGTATATGCACGACGACGCACTGCTTCGGTGAGCTGACCACCCTGGTCGTAACCCACATAACCTGGAGGAGCGCCAACTAAACGCGAGACCGAGTGTTTCTCCATGTACTCACCCATATCGATACGAACCATGGCCCGCTCATCATCAAATAAGAACTCAGCGACAGCACGCGCCAACTCAGTTTTGCCCACACCAGTTGGTCCAAGGAACAAGAATGAACCAATCGGGCGATTGGGATCAGACAATCCCGCGCGGCTGCGACGAATCGCGTTCGACACTGCGGTGACCGCCTGATCTTGACCAATGACCCGCTGATGCAAAAGCGCTTCAAGATGAACCAACTTGGCCATTTCGCCTTCAAGCAAACGAGTGACTGGCACGCCAGTTGATTTACTCACGACCTCGGCAATGTCTTCAGCGTCAACTTCTTCTTTGAGCATGCGATTGCCTGTTTGCAACACATCCAAGTGACCCGTTGCTTCGGTAATGCGGCGTTCAATTTCGGGAATTCGGCCATAACTGATTTCGGATTTCTTTTGCAGATCGGTTTCGTATTCAACACCGATCTTCAATTGTTCAAGTTCTTCCTTCAGATTTCGAATTGCACTAATGGCATCTTTTTCTTGCTGCCAGTGCTCGCGCATAACGCCCGAATCATTCTTCAGAAGCTTCAGTTCATCATCAATCGTTGAGAGTCGCTCCCGCGAAGCCAAATCGGTTTCTTTCGCCAAGGCCAACTTTTCAATTTCAAGTTGCATGATGCGACGTTCAACAACATCAATTTCAGTTGGCAATGAGTCAATTTCAATGCGTAACTTGCTGGCAGCCTCATCCACCAAGTCAATGGCCTTGTCAGGAAGAAAACGACTGGTGATATAGCGATCAGATAAAACTGCGGCGCTCACCAAAGCAGAGTCTTGAATGCGCACACCGTGGTGAACTTCGTAGCGCTCTTTGAGTCCTCGCAAAATCGCAATCGTGTCCTCAACACTTGGTTCGCCGACGTACACCTGTTGGAATCGTCGCTCAAGGGCCGGATCTTTTTCAACATACTTGCGATATTCATCAAGAGTGGTTGCACCAATCATGCGCAATTCACCACGAGCCAACATCGGCTTAATCATGTTGCCGGCGTCCATGGCACCTTCGGCACCACCAGCACCCACAATGGTGTGGAGCTCGTCAACGAAAGTAATCACTTCACCAGCGGCATCGGTGATTTCTTTGAGCACTGCCTTGAGACGTTCTTCGAATTCGCCGCGATATTTTGTACCAGCCACCAAACTTGCAATATCAAGTGAAATCAAACGCTTGTTCTTTAAGCCTTCGGGCACGTCACCTTCGGCGATACGTCGCGCTAATCCTTCAACTATTGCGGTCTTACCAACACCAGGCTCACCGATCAGTACCGGGTTGTTCTTGGTGCGGCGACTCAGCACTTGAATCACTCGACGAATTTCATCATCGCGGCCGATGACCGGGTCAATCTTTCCATCGCGCGCTCGCTTGGTGAGATCTTGGCCATACTTCTCGAGCGCTTGAAAATTCTCTTCGGGGTTTTGCGTTGTGATCCGATGGCTTCCGCGCACATCGCGTAACGCTTGCATCAGTTCTTCGCTACCAATACCTAAGCGACTATTCATCGCAAGCAATAAATGCTCAACCGACAGGTAATCGTCCTTAAAATCTTTTTGGTACTTCTCGGCATTTTCGAAAACGTTACTGAGTTCGCGATTCATCCGGGGTTCGTCACCACCGTAGGCCTTGGGCAATTTGGAGACTTTTTCGTCGGCAGCGTTTCGCACCATCAATGGCGCTTGTCCGAGTTTTGATAAAACTGCTGGAATGATGGTGTCGTCTTGACGCGCAATCGCAGCCATCAAGTGATCTGGAGTCAGTTCAGGATTTGATAATGCCTTTGCCTGATCAACGGCAGCAGCAACAGCTTCTTGAGTTTTCAACGTCCAATTTTTCGGGTTCAGAGCCATGTCAGTTTCCTCATCATTTATCTTGAGCGGCGACTGTTTGTAACCAATGCACCGCTGGGGCGGTCAAAGCTGTCGTCCGCTTGTAGTCACGCACATCATCGGGCAAATTGCTCAGCGCTTCTGCAAGTCGTGCCGCATCTTCAGGTCGTCCCACTAAATGCGAAAGAGGTCGCACATACGAACGAATTGTGAACAACACACAATTGGTTTTTGGAAAACGTCGAATTGTTTCGCGCTCAACGCGCAAAAACAAGCGATCACCTGTTGTCGGATCGCCAAATATTGGCAACGCCGGAGACTTTGCTGCCGTTCCATCGACTGCTTGATACAGCTCATCAGTATCCAGTACGCCCCAGCCCATTCGCCAGAATGACTTATCTGACGAAAGCCGTTGGAAAAATGAGTCAATCGGATCTTCTAATTGTTCATTTAGGCGATCAACGGGAGCATGTACTTCGCTCAACGTCAGACCCAATTTTGAATTGAGATCCCAGCGGTTGGGGAAACATACGCTGCCGCCACCAAAAATCAATCGGCCATCTCGTTCAACGAGCAATGCAAAATCTTCTTGAACCAGACGAGCACAGGTCACTAGAGGATGTTCGGCCCACGTGCCATCACTATGTGGCTCTACCGCAAATCTCTCATGGCGGTGATGATTGACAATGTCGCGACCCTCGCGAGCAAACCAATCTGGTCGAGTTGTCACTAAATGTTCAATCAGTTCGGCCAGAACTTCAGCAGATTCATCTTCAGTATTGGGTTGAAATGCATTTGCTGTCGAGAAGTTCTTGGCAAAGACAGACTTCTTCGCATCCATTTCGTGGTCGTAGTCGTCGCCAATTTCGATCCAATTCGCAAGATCAAGCGGACGAAGTGCAAGTCTCCATCTAAATGCTCCAGCAAGATAGGGCTGATAATCGCGTTGAGTAGTCATCAGTCACCTCACTCAATCTCGCCGTAACACTGAATCAACATGACCAAAGACCGTGACTGCCTGGCGCAATGGCACAATGTTGGCTTGCGAGGGCGGAGTGCTTGGTCGAACTTGTACTGCATGGATCGCCTGAGCAGCCAGAAGTCGTAGTTGATCAACTTCATTTCGCAACCGAATGACTTCGGCTTCGAGATACATCACCCGACGAATGCCTTCAACATTCATACCTTCAGCAGTGAGTTCGGCGATTCGTCGCAAGCGTGCAATATCTAATTCGCTATAGCGCCGATTTCCGCCTTGGGTACGCGCTGGCTGCAAGAGGCCACGTCGTTCATAGATCCGCAATGTTTGCGGATGCATCCCAGCGCGTTGTGCAGCAACGGAAATGACATAGATGGCGTGTTCATTAGTTTGTTGACTCATGAATGCCTCCCTAGCTGTTGTGTGAACTCTCTCGAGGATTTTCGCGAGACACCAATGCCAAAGCTTCGATGGCTTGGCGTTCTTCGTCAGTTAATGAAGTGGGCACGACAACATTGACTGTCACAATGAGATCTCCATGATGCTTCGTCGTTTCAATACCGCGTCCCTTGACACGGTGACGACTTCCGCTTTGGGTACCCGCCTTGATACGCAGCGTCACATTTTCGCCACTTAGTGTCGGAACTTCAATATCGGCTCCGAGCACTGCTTCGGTAAATGTCACTGGAACATTGACCGTGAGATTGTCGCCGTCGCGACCAAATGTTGCACTCTTGCCCACCCGACAGATGATGAAGAGATCACCATTTGGTCCGCCGTTACGTCCAGGTGTTCCTTTCCCGGTCAAACGAATTCGTGATCCGTCAGAGACACCAGCTGGCACTCGCACCTTGACTTCGCGATGACGCTTCTCAATTCCGCTTCCTCGGCATACACCACACGGTGTTTCCACAATGCTTCCGGCACCGCCACATCCGGGGCATGGTGAAGCAAAAGAAAACAACCCTTGATTGTCATCGACTTGTCCGCGGCCACCACATCGAGAACATGTCTTACGCTCTGTTCCGGGTCGAGCACCCGAGCCACTACATGTGTCGCAACGCGCATCGCTCGTGAGATAGACGCTGGTGGTTACACCCAGAACTGCATCATTGAAGTCAAGTGTGAGCGCTGCTTCAAGATCGGAACCACGGCGCGGACCGACACCACTGCTTGCGCCACCGCGAGCCCGACCACCTGAAAACATGCGGAACATGTCTTCAAATGAGCCCGAATCGCCTCCGGTAGTGAAGCGCGATCCGCCCATGCCTCCACCGCCCATCGGTCCGAGTCGACGAACTTCGTCATATTCACGACGTTTTGTTTCGTCGCTCAAAACGTCATAGGCAGTTGAGATTGCTTTGAAGCGTTCTTCGGCTGCATCGTCTCCTGGTTTTGCATCAGGATGATTTTCGCGGGCCAATTTGCGGTAAGCCTTAGTGATTTCTTTCGGTTCGGCTGTTTGAGCCACACCCAGCACTGCGTAGTAATCCTTTTCGTACCATTCACGTTGTGCTGCCATGACTCACCTCCTTGTTGAAGTAACTAGCCGCGAACTTTGACCATGGCTGGTCGTAGAACTCGACCCTTCCATGTGTATCCAGTTCGTAGAACATCAGAAACGACGGGGTTGCCACTGCCGTCTCCTTCACCTTCTTCATGAATGACTGCATCAGCTTTGGCTGGATCGAAAGTTTGTCCGCTGAGATCAAGTGCTTCGAGCCCCTGCTTCTTCAGCTCTGTTAACAACAGATTGAACAGAGGTTCAATTTCGGCCGGATGCGCAACAAAAGCCGCTTCGCATGCATCGAGTACTGGCAACAAAGATTCAGCGATACGACCAGTCGCCCGATCAATATCATCAGATGTTTGAGTCGCAACACGCTTGCGATAATTCTCGAAGTCGGCCTGAAGTCGTTGCGCTATCTCACGGAACGAATCTCGTTCAGTGAGTAGCGCTTCGACATCGTGCTCAACCGCTAATTCGGCCTCTTCAACCGCAATAGCGTCTTCGGCTTCGGTTGTTGGTTCACCAACAACATCACCATTGTCGTTTGTCATGGCAGAACTCAGGCGTCGCCGTCGACGATTTCAGCGTCAACGATTTCGTCATCATTGGTGCCGCCAGCATTCTGGCCCGAAGCTGACGTTCCGGCAGCATTCGAATCACGAGCTGCTGTTTCGTACAACTTTTGACTAAATGCCTGGCTTGCCGACATCAATGCATCAGTCGCAGCCTTAATGACCGCATTGTCGTTGCCTTCTAAAGCAATCTTCAATGCCGCGAGCGGTTCTTCAACTGCAGCTTTTTCTTCGGCGGTGACTTTGTCGCCTTGTTCGCGCAAGACCTTTTCAGTCTGGTACACCAACGAGTCGGCGTTGTTGCGAATTTCTGCTTCTTCACGACGCTGACGATCTTCTTCGGCGTGAGCTTCAGCATCCTTCACCATCTGGTTGATGTCGTCTTTCGACAATGTTGACTGACCGCTAATCGTCATCGACTGTTCTTTATTGGTCGCACGGTCTTTTGCACTTACATGCACGATGCCGTTGGCGTCAATATCGAATGTCACTTCAATCTGCGGAACACCGCGAGGTGCCGGCGGAAGGTCGACCAACTGGAACTTACCGAGGGTCTTGTTAAACGATGCCATTTCGCGCTCACCCTGGATCACATGAATTTCTACGGACGGCTGCATGTCTTCGGCCGTCGTGAAAACTTCGGTGCGCTTGGTGGGGATTGTGGTGTTGCGCTCGATGAGCTTGGTCATCACGCCACCCTTGGTTTCGATACCGAGTGACAATGGTGTGACGTCGAGCAACAAAACATCTTTGACATCGCCCTTCAACACACCAGCTTGAACCGCTGCACCAATGGCAACAACTTCGTCGGGGTTCACGGTCTTGTTGGGCTCTTTGCCGGTGAGTGACATGACGAGGTCTTGCACTGCGGGCATACGAGTTGATCCACCCACCATGATCACGTGATGAATCTGTCCCTTGGTGAGACCAGCATCTTTAATCGCCTGTTCGAAAGGAATGCGGCAACGCTCAATGAGGTCGGCTGTCATTTCTTGGAACTTGGCACGCGTGAGGGTTTCGTCAAGGTGCAACGGACCTTCGGGGGTTGCGGTAATGAACGGCAAGTTGATCTGGGTCTGTTGTACTTGGCTGAGTTCGATCTTGGCTTTTTCAGCAGCTTCCTTCAGACGCTGAGTTGCCATGCGATCGTTCGCAAGGTCGACACCGTGTGCCGACTTGAACTGATTGACCAACCAATCGATGACGCGCTGATCCCAGTCGTCTCCACCAAGAACGGTGTCACCGTGGGTGCTCTTCACTTCAAAGACACCGTCACCAATTTCAAGAACCGACACGTCGAAGGTTCCGCCACCGAGGTCGAACACCAAAATGGTTTCGTCTTCGTCGCTCTTGTCGAGGCCATAGGCCAACGCCGCTGCGGTTGGTTCGTTAATGATGCGCAAAACTTCGAGACCAGCAATTTGGCCGGCTTCTTTAGTGGCCGTACGTTGTGCGTCATCAAAGTACGCAGGCACGGTGATCACTGCTTGAGTCACGGTGTCACCCAAGTAGGCCTCGGCGTCACGCTTGAGCTTCATCAAGGTCCGGGCGCTGATTTCTTGCGGTGAGTACTGCTTGCCATCGATGTCTTCGCTGCGCCAGTTGGTACCCATGTGGCGCTTCACCGAACGGAAGGTGCGGTCGGGGTTGGTAATGGCCTGGCGCTTGGCCACTTCGCCAACGAGAACTTCGCCAGCTTTCGAGAAGGCGACGACCGAGGGGGTCGTGCGTGAACCTTCTGAGTTGGGGATGACGACTGGTTCGCCTGCTTCTAGGACTGAAACAACTGAGTTAGTGGTACCGAGGTCGATTCCGACTGCCTTGGCCATGATGTACACCTTTCAAGTGCGATGTATGGGGGGATTTTGGCGAAGGTTGCGTCGCCGTGTGTCAAGTTAGCCCCATCATTTTCGAGTTGCAACTCCAAAGGAACAAATGCTGAGTCATAGTGACTTAAGTCCTTGGGGCGACTTCAGCCCGTCGGGTCAAACCTTGGGCGGAGGAGTTGTGGCACAATGACGAGATGAGCGCTCATCATCTAGTGATCCGCAATGCATCGGTTGTTGATGGCACCGGCGCACCAGCCCGAATCGCCGATGTGGCCGTGAGCGACGGTGTCATCACCGAAGTCGGACCCCGCCTATCTGGCTCTGGCACCCGCGAAATTGATGCCGACGGCCTGACCGTGACCCCAGGTTTCGTCGATATCCATACCCACTTCGATGGTCAGGCCACGTGGGACCCCATTTTGGCCCCATCGAGCATCCATGGCGTGACCTCAATCGTGATGGGTAACTGTGGTGTCGGATTCGCCCCTGCCCGACCGACCCCCGAGCAGCACGCTTGGCTCATCGGCATGCTTGAGGGTGTCGAAGATATTCCGGGCACCGCCTTGGCCGAAGGATTGGCGTGGGACTGGGAAACCTTCCCCGACTACATGAATGCCCTTGATCGTCGCGAATACGCAATCGATGTTGCGACACAAGTAGCTCACGCCCCGCTGCGCGCGTACGTCATGGGCGAGCGTGGCGCCGATCCGCTTGTTGCACCGACTGTCGACGAATTAGCGCGCATGGCGATGATGGTCCGCGAAGGTATGCAAGCTGGTGCGCTTGGCTTCACAACAAGTCGTACTTATGTGCATCGCACGAAAGCGGGAGCGCCGCTCGGTACGCGTTATTCGTCGGCCGATGAACTTCTTGCTTTAGTTTCGGCGATGGCCGAAACCGGCAGCGGTGTCGTTCAACTTATCTCTGATGCGTATCTGTCTGCCGACACCGACTTTGCAGTTGAAGAAATGCAGTTGATGGAAGCCATGGCCCGCGCCACTGGTCGTCCACTCAGCATGACTGTGCAGCAGCCCGAACCGCTCCCTGATCGTTGGCGTGAAGTTGGTGCATGGGTCGACACAGGCGTCGCTCAAGGTTTGCCATTGTCGACACAAGTTGCAGTGCGACCCATTGGAGTCTTGCAAGGACTTACCGCCACTGTGAATCCGTTGTTGCCATGTCCGAGCTTTGTGGAGATTGCCGGACGTCCACTCAACGAAATCGTGTTGGCGCTACGTGATCCCGAACGTAAGGCACGCATCGTTGCCGAACACGCCGTTGCCTTGGCACGCATTGAAGGTATGGCCAGCGAAATGTTTGGTGGCTTCCACAAGTTGTACCCGATGGAGAATCCTGTCAACTATGAACCAGCGCCGGAAGATTCTGTAGCTGCTCGTGCTGCTGCACAAGGTCGGGGTGTTGTCGAGTTCGTCATTGATTTACTCACCGAAGACGACGGCAATCGTTTGTTGTACATGCCGTTGTTCAACTTCGCTCACGGAAATCTTGACGACGTGCGCGAAATGTTGTTGCGCAAGAACGCCGTCATTGGTCTCAGTGACGCCGGCGCACACTGTGGTGCGATCAGCGATGGCAGTGCTACGACAACTGCACTCGCGTTGTGGTCAAAAGATCGCACCCGTGGTGAGAAGTTGCCACTTGAATTCATGGTTAACCACATCACACAACGAACTGCACATCATGTGGGACTGCTCGATCGTGGCGTACTTGCTCCTGGATACAAGGCCGACATCAACGTGATTGACATGTCGGTGCTCGGAACTCCCCCACCGCGCATCGTTCATGACCTGCCTGCAGGCGGTCGTCGCTTGATGCAGACTGCAACCGGTTACCGCTACACCATCAAAAATGGAATCGTTTCTTTCGTTGATGGCGAACACACTGGTGCACTCAACGGATCATTGATCCGCGGCGCACAATCACGCCGCTAGTCAAGAACGGTTTCGCCTGCACGTACTTGACGCGCATATGCGCCGTCACGCGTCATCAATTCGTCATGAGTGCCTTGCTCAACAATGCGACCATCATTGATCACGACGATTCGCGAAGCATCACGAATTGTTGACAAACGGTGCGCAATCACTATGGCAGTTCGACCCTTGAGTGCATCATCAAGCGCGTCTTGGACCAAGGACTCGTTTTCATTATCTAAATGACTAGTTGCTTCGTCCAGAATCATCATTGCGGGGTCCTTCAGCAACAAACGAGCAATCGCAAGACGTTGTTTTTCACCACCCGACATGCGATATCCACGATCGCCAACAATGGTTGCAAAACCATCGGGCAAGGCAGCGATGGTGTCGTAAATTCGCGCGGCCCGACATGCTTCTTCGATTTCTTCGGTTGTGGCATCAGGCTTGGCGTAACGCAAGTTTGATTCCATGCTCTCGTGAAACAGATGCGGATCTTGTGAGACAACGCCAATCGCTGATCGCAACGACGTCCCTGTTAAGTCACGAACATCGTGCCCATCAATTTTGAGCGATCCCGAAGTGACGTCGTACAACCGTGGTAACAACGAAGCGAGCGTGCTCTTTCCAGAACCAGATGAACCCACAATCGCAATTGTTTCACCAGGTTCAATGACGAGTGAGATGTCGTGCAAGACATCAACATCAGGGTCGCCCGATGGAGCACCGGGCATTTCAAGAGACGGCACTGAAACTTCGCGAGCTGGTGGATAACGAAAGGTCACATGATCAAATTCAATGCGACCACGCGGATTGACAAGATCAATCGCGCCCGGCTTATCAACAATTGACATCGGCGCATCAAGAACCTCAAACACTCGATCAAAGCTGACGAATGAAGTCAAGAGGTCAACCCGAGCATTGGTGAGTCCCGTGAGCGGTTGATACACCCGACCAACCAAAGTTGCTAGCGCGACCAAGGTTCCATCTGAGATATTTCCTGAGACCACCAATTGTGCGCCGATTCCGTAAATGGCAACTGCACCAAGTGCCCCGACTAATCCGAGTGCAACGAAGAACACACGACCGTAGAGCGCCGAAAGAATTCCGATGTCACGGACGCGGGCGGCACGTCCACTAAACGCATCGACTTCACCTTGATGACGACCAAATAATTTGACGAGCAGTGCACCCGACACATTGAAACGTTCATTCATTTGTGTATTCATCTGGGCATTGAGATCCATCTGTTCACGAGCGATGATCTGCAGTCTCTGCCCAACGCGCTTTGCCGGAATGACAAAGATCGGCAAAACAACGAGCGATAAAAGTGTCAGGCGCCATTCGAGTGTGAACATCGCACCCAAAGTCATCACCAGAACGACGACATTGCTGACAACACTGCCAAGGGTGGAGGTGACGGCAGACTGCGCACCGACGACATCGTTGTTGAGTCGACTAATGAGCGATCCGGTTTGAGTACGAGTAAAGAAAGCAACAGGCATTCGCTGAACTTTGTCAAACAAAGCAACCCGTAAATCGTAAATGAGACCTTCACCAATTCGGGCCGAATACCAACGTTGGGTAATCGCTAAAAATGCATCGAATAAGGCTGCACCGACTGCCAACATGGCCAAGAACCAGATGCGGCCACGGTTACCTGACGGAATCGCGTCATCAATGATTGCTCGGAAAACGAACGGCGGCACAAGACCAACCGCCGAGGCAAAGATGATTGACAGTAAGAAACCAATAATTGCGGTCTTGTAGGGACTAGCAAAAACCCACACCCGAGACATCGATGTTCGGTCAATCTTTCGACCTTTGACTGCGTCAGCATCTCCTGGCATCATCATGTGAGGTCCCATACGCATAACATTGCAGGCTACCTTTGACTATATGGTTCGTCGGGCGTGGCTAGGGATTGTTCTGATTGTCACAGCTGTCGCTTGTAGCGATGGAGTTTCAACCGAAACCGAATCAAATCAACAGCAGATCGCCGCTGTGCGCGAGTGGTCATCAAGCTTGGAATGGGAAGACTGCGCAGGCGGCCTTGAGTGCACAACTTTTGAAGTGCCTTATGACTACGAGAACCCAAGTATCGGAACCTTCAGACTTCCAGTGACACGACGTCTTGCAAACAATCTCAGTGAACGCATCGGCACATTGCTCATCAATCCAGGTGGGCCTGGTGCGGCAGCTCTGGATTACGTCGCTTATGCCGACCAGATTTTCAGCAATTCAATTGTTGATCGATTTGACATCGTGGCGTGGGACCCGCGCGGGGTTGGACAATCTGATCCACATATTGATTGTGTTGACAGCATGGACGATTACTTCGGACTTGATCCGTCCCCCGATGATGAAAGTGAAACACAACTACTCACATCTGGCGCCGAAGCATTTGCCACAGCTTGCATGACACGTAGCGGCGAATTTCTCCCCTACGTGAGCACCATGAATACCGCGAGTGACATGGATGTTCTACGCCGGGCTCTCAATGAAGAACAAATCTCGTATCTCGGGTTCTCATACGGCACCAGTCTTGGCGCGACGTGGGCAACACTTTTTCCTGAGACGGTTCGTGCCGCGGTACTTGACGCTGCCGTTGACCCGACTACGGGATATGTCGACGGTCTGTTATTGCAGGCTGGAGGTTTCGAATCTTCGCTCAATGCCTTCCTTACGAAATGCAATACATCACAGTGTTCATTTATGAAAATTGGCGAATCAGCCGAAGATGCATTTGATCGCATTTTGCTTTCTCTTGACCAAAATCCAATCGCGAATGAGAACGACCGCACATTTACCAATCAGGGTGTCGCACAAACCGGAATCGCTGGCGCGCTATACGGGGATTATCAATGGCCCCAACTTGAAAGTGCGCTATCGGCTGCAGATCTTGGTGACGGACAAGCTCTGTTGCTTCTGTTTGACGAACACTTCAGTCGAGACAGCAGCGGTCTCACCGATGACTCTCTTGATGCCTACTTCGGTATTTCCTGTCTTGATCGAGACGAACCGATCACTCCCGATCAAGTGTTGAACTTAAAGAGCGGTCTTCAAGACATCGCCCCTCGACTTGGAGCCGGATGGATTCAAGAAATGTTGATTTGCGCCAACTGGCAAGTTGAGCCACAAGGCGGAATAACTGTCAGTGCCGATACCGAACACCGAATAGTTGTCGTTGGTAGCACCGGCGATGCCGCCACACCGTTAGAGGGCACCCGCAATATGGTGACTGCGCTCGGTCGGGCTCGTTTGGTGATTAGTCCACTTGAACAACACACCACCTACGGCTCCGACGTGTGTGTCACCAAAATCGTTGACAACTATTTACTCAATCTCACCGACGGACCCGATATCACCACGTGTGATTCTGGTGCATAATCGTTGCGCCTTGCGCAACAAACCTGCACCAGAATGACCTACTCTGAAGGGGTGAAACGTTCTCTTTCCCCAGTAGTTGTTGTTTTGATCGCCTTTGGGTTTGTGGTAACTGCCTGCAGTAGTAGTTCAAACATCGAAGTTGTTAGTCAAGACACCGCAGTCGCTAACACCGACACAACTGATTCGCCCGACAGTTCAAGTGTTGAATCAAACACGACCTATTCGACTTCAGCCTTCGAGACTCCAACCATCTCCTGGGACTCATGCGGTACTGGTCTTGAATGTGGCTACATCGAAGTTCCGATCAACTACGACGATGTCAATTCAGACACCACTGCCCTCTATATCGTCAAGCATGCAGCGACCGATACCAGTGCCCGCATTGGATCACTCCTTGTGAACCCCGGCGGTCCCGGCTTTGGTGGCTCATATTTGGCAGAAGCTGCCGACAACATTTTTTCTCAAGCGATCTTGAGTTCATTTGACATCATTGGGTGGGACCCACGCGGCACCGGAACTTCTATTCCGGCAATTGATTGCACTGAGGACTACGACCGCTTCTTTGCTTCAGGCGATATCACACCCGACACCGATGAAGAACGTGCCGACATCGTGGCCTCAACTGAAGAATTCACTCAGGCGTGTTTTGATAACAACGGTGATCTTCTTCCATATGTTGGAACAAACAATGTGGCTCGCGATATGGACATGATTCGTCGGGCACTTGGTGAAGACAAAATTAGTTACTTCGGATTTTCGTACGGCAGTGAGCTTGGTGCCACCTGGACCACGATGTTTCCTGAAACAGTTCGCGCGGCAGTTTTAGATGGTGCCTCTGATCCCAACGCCGATGACCTTGTTGGAACGCTGCAACAAAACAAGGGTTTTGAGGAAACAATCGCCACTTTCTTGGCTAACTGCTCGGCTGATTCGAGTTGTGTTTTTCACAACGACGGCAATGCCGAAGGTGCATTCGATGATCTGATGGAACAACTTGATGAGAACCCCATCCCAACGTCAAGTGGCCGACCCGACTTGACGCGTGGCATGGCACTCACTGCAGTTGCACAAGCAATGTATTCCGACACATATTGGTCGTATCTCGAAGACGCTCTGGCGTTGGCACAAACCGGTGATGGCACCGATTTGTTGGCGCTCTACGACGAATACTTCCAGCGTCAAACCGACGGCACTTACGGCAACGAACTTGAAGCATTCCTCAATATCTTGTGTGCCGATAATCCCGATCGCATGACTGTTGAAGAGGCCGACGAGTTAGTGCCGCAGTATCAAGCAAACGCGCCACGTTTTTCTCCCGGAACAACGGGCGATTACACGTGTGTGTTCTGGCCCAAAGCGCTTGACCCACGCATCAAGATCACTGGTAAAGGCGCAGGACCCATTGTTGTGATCGGCACAACTGGCGATGCTGCTACGCCACTTGCCAGCACGCGCAATATGGTCAAAGCACTTGAAGAAGGTCGACTGATTGTCGTGACTGCCGATCAACACACCGGTTACAACGTCAACTCCTGCGTCAATGAAGCGGTCGACAATTACCTGATCGACTTACAAGCACCCGATGGTGAGCTCGACTGCTGATATCTCTGGCGGAAGAGGTGGGATTTGAACCCACGGACGCTTGCACGTCGCACGCTTTCGAGGCGTGTCCCTTAGGCCACTCGGGCACCCTTCCGATATCCGAGGTTATCGGCGTGAGGCAAAGAACTGCTCGAGCAAAGCAGCTGACTCGGTGGCCAAAACATTGTGCGTCACCGGGAAGTTGTGGTTCAGTCGTGGATCGGCCGACACGTTGTACAAACTGGCCGTTGCTCCACCCTTAAGGTCAGCGGCCCCATAGACCAATGAGCCGATTCGTGAATTCAATAATGCTCCCGCACACATCACACAAGGCTCAAGCGTGACCACCAAAGTGCAATCATCAAGCCGCCAACGACCAAGGTGCTTTGCGGCATCTTGTAAAGCCAAAATTTCAGCATGGGCTGTGGGGTCTTGAAGATTCTCGCGTTCGTTGTGACGAGCCGCAATGATTTTGCCCTCGTGTAAAACAACTGCACCGACGGGTACATCGTCATGATTAAGCGCATCACGCGCCTGATCAAGCGCAGCATTCATTGCCTCGATGTAATTCGCATTTACTGGCATGGCGGAAGGGGTGGGATTCGAACCCACGGAGGCTTGCACCTCACACGCTTTCCAAGCGTGCCGATTCGGCCGCTCTCGCACCCTTCCAGGGTGACAACATCGGGTTCCTGCCAGGTGTGGTGGCGGCCAGGCGATCTGCGGCACACGAGCGAATCCGCTGAAGGCTGCTACCTTCCGGTCCTGACCTGATTCACGGGAACCCGTTGCACAGGACCCGACCGTCACCACACTCGACAGGAGCCAAATGTTGCAGGGGCAAGACTACCTGCCTCGGGACCGAGCGAGACCAGCAGCCTTTTCGGCCAGTCGCGGGATTCCGAGGTCGGCACAAAAGTCGGCAAATTCGGGGGTCGGGCCAGTCCAATGCCAGTCGTCAACTTTGCCGACCGGCACATCATTGACCGTGGTCGCGATACGCCGGAACAGGTAAGCCAGATCGCGATTCTCGCTGAGCACTATCGCCAACTTGGCAACACCACGCAGACCCGGCACGTCCCACTGACCAGCTGCATCAGGAATATCTTCAATGCGTCCGTAGCGAGCCAACACCGAGGCCGCTGATTTCGCGCCCCAACCGGTGAGACCGGGGAAACCATCGGCGGTGTCGCCAACGAGACCGAGATAGTCAGCGATGCCCGACGGTGGCACGCCGAATTTCTCAAGCACTGCTGCTTCATCCACTAGTCCGTTTTCGCCCTTACCCATTTTGCGACGATCGATCTGCACAACGCGCGTGCCCTTCACACATTGACCAAGATCTTTATCGGGACTCAAGATCTGCACTTGCGTCACGCGCGCATCGGCATCAGCAACAGCAGCGGCTGATGCAAGTGCATCATCAGCTTCATACTCGACCATCGGCCACACGGTGACACCCATGGCGCGCAGCGCTTCTTCCATAATCGGAATCTGTCCCAAGATTTCGGGCTCCATACCCTCACTTGTTTTGTAACCAGCCCACAAATCGTTACGAAAACTTTCAATGACATGATCACTGGCGACACCGATATACGTTGCACCTTCAGTGAGTAACTGCATCGTCGAATTCAAAACACCAATTGTTGCGGCATTAGGTGCAGGAGTTGACGAACGTACCGCTTGGCCATAGTGCTGGCGATACAACTCGTAGGTTCCATCAACAAGATGAACGATCATGTACGGACTTCCGTTGTATTTACTTCCAGTGTGCTCATTACCCGAAAGCGTAGTCGTGTGATGAACAGACTTTTCCTTGGATGTGGGTCACAATGGTCAAGTGAGTAATCCCCATGACCCCGCATTACGACCCCTATTGCGTGGCTGGTCGCATCTGGTGTCGTTTCCGATCATGGTTGTACTCGGCACCGTTTTGTTGATCGTGGTCAATTTGCCTTTTGACTTGCTGTTATCACTCCTCTTATATGTGGTCGGAACCGCCACCATGTTTGGAGTCTCGGCGCTCTATCACCGCGTGCCATGGAGACCCAAAGCAAAAGCACTCATGCAACGTTTCGACCATTCGGCAATTTTTCTAGCGATTGCTGGCGGATACACACCCGTTGCGGTGCTGTGTCTTGACGGTTGGACCAGATGGGCCGTACTTGTTGGTGTGTGGGGCGGGTCGCTCATTGGTATCGCGATTCATTGGTTGCCCAATGTGCCAACCGTTTGGCACGGCGGTAGTTACATGGTTGTGAGTTGGTCAGCGATTGTGACCTTGCCGGCGCTGTGGCGAGGTCTCGGTCATGTGGGTTTTGGGCTCATCCTGGGCGGCGGAATTTGCTACACCCTTGGGGCAATCGCATTAGCGACGAAACGACCTAACCCGTGGCCCAAGGTGTTTGGCTTCCACGAAATCTTTCATGCCTTCACCGTGGTTGCCGCAGGTTTGCAGTTCGCAGCCATCGCCGGCATCGTTGCCCCGCGCCTCGCCGCGTAAGAACTCACTTTTCCAATAGTTCTTCTTCAAGTTCGCGGATGTACTGATCAAGACCTTCAAAATTCATATTGGTTTTAGTTTGAATATGGTTCCGAAGAGCTTGTTCTAATAGATCGGATAAGGGAAGGTCTCGGCTTACAGCCGCTTCCAGCAAATCATCGGGCAGAAAAACTTCGATGTACGGCATAAAGGTGACCTTACCCCCAGAAATTTCGGTCTAGAAATTCCCCGAACGTCAAGGGATTGTTAAGAAGGGGTCCCCCTGGTTGAGGTGGGCTCAAGCTGGTCCGATAGACACCCGTGTTTAATCGGTCCGCCCCCAAAGAATCAGCAGTTCTCACAGAATCGACTGCCCCCGACGTCTCCACCAAGGCTCGGGTAGCCGAACAATCACATAACGATGATGACGGCCCCGTGGTCCACATGGTCACCTCGCTGGTCAGTCAGGGACTTCGTGACCGAGCATCTGACATTCACATTGAACCCCTCAATGACATCTTGCGCATTCGTTATCGCATTGACGGCAACTTGGTTGAAGCACAAACACTCCCACTTCACTTGCACTCAAGTTTGGTGAGTCGCCTCAAGATCATGGCGGGCATGAACATCGTCGAACGTCGCCGACCCCAAGACGGTCAGTTCTCAACAACAGTTGACGGGCGCGAAGTCGACGTACGCGTCGCCACAGTCTCAACTGTCTTCGGCGAAAAACTTGTCATGCGACTTCTTGACAAGCGTCGATCAACAATTGGTCTCAGCGAACTCGGAATGCCAAATGACACCCACGAGATGTATTCACAAATGGTTCGCTCACCATTTGGCATGGTGATTTGTGCTGGTCCCACGGGTGCTGGCAAGACCACCACTCTGTACGCCTCCCTCATGGAGATCAATGACATCGGCAAAAATGTCACGACTATTGAAGATCCCGTTGAATACGTCTTTCCTGGAATCAATCAGGTTCAAACCAACGAACAAGCTGGCCTGACATTCGCGACGGGACTTCGTGCGTTGTTGCGTCAAGACCCCGACGTGATTTTGGTTGGAGAAATTCGCGATGCCGACACCGCGCGCATAGCCGTGCAATCAGCACTCACGGGCCACTTTGTATTGTCATCACTGCACGGCACCGATGCCGCAGCTGCTTTACATCGACTTCTTGATATGGGTATTGAAGCATTCCTCATTGCTTCATCGGTCATGGGAGTCATAGGTCAGCGCTTACTCCGTCGCATTTGTGATTCGTGTAAACAGCCATACGAACCAAACTCTGAAGAGATGGCGTTGTTCCACCACCATCTTCCCAACAGTGGCAAAACACTTTTCTTTCACGGTGCTGGGTGCAACGACTGTTCACAAACTGGATATCGCGATCGCATTGGCGTTTATGAGTTGCTCAAAATTTCACCGGCTATTCGCCAACTCATAGTTGAACACGCCACCACCGAACGTGTACGTCAATGTGCAATTGATGAAGGCATGCGACCCATGATTGCTGAAGCCGTCAACTTGGTTGAAGCGGACATCACAACAGTCGCCGAAGTCATGAGAACTTTGTACGTGGCCTGATTGGAATATTGATGCCGAAGTTTGCTTATAGTGCGATCAACAATGAAGGGGTCACCGTTGAAGGTGACACCAAAGCCGACAGCATTGGCGATGCTCGTGCACACCTGCTCAGTCAAGATCTTTACCCGACCAAGTTGGCAGAGAAGCGTGGACTTTTACAGTTTGAAATCACCAAAGAAAAGGTGAAAAAGAAAGAGTTGATGCACTTCACGCGCCAACTCGCAGTTTTTGTTCGTGCGGGTATTCCAATTACGACTGCACTTGAGACAATCGGCGATGAAACTCAAGACACCGCATTGCGACGAGCAATCACTGCAATGATCGAAGAGCTACGCAATGGCGGAACACTTTCAATGGCGGCAGCTAAGCACACTCATGTTTTCCCAAACTATTACGTCGGCATTTTGCATAGCGCCGAACTCACCGGTCGGCTTGATGAAACTCTTGACAGTTTGTCGGCGTACTTGAATCGCGAAATTGACACTCGATCAAAAGTTGTCGGCGCCCTGTCATACCCAGCGGTCGTCATGGTGATGGCAGTTGTCACTGTCATTATTTTGGCTGGTTACGTATTGCCCAAGTTCAAACCTCTGTTTGCCGAGCTCAACGCCGATCTCCCACTGCCGACACGCATGCTGTTGGCCGTCGCATCACTATTCACTGACCTCATCTACATCCCCATGACCTTTTTCGCGGGTGTCATCGCTCTAGCAATCTGGATGATGAAGACCGATAAAGGTCAGCGGTTCAAAGATAAAGCCGTCCTCAAGATTCCTGTCATCAAGGGAATCATTGAGTACGCCATCCTTGAACGCTTCTGTCGCATTCTTGGTGCAATGGTGCGGGCTGGAGTTCCACTGCCCGATGGAATGGAGACAACCACCGAAGCCACCGCAAATACCGTGTATCGCGAACGGCTTGAAGTAGCGCGTGAAGAAATGCTCCGCGGATCAGGTTTCTCTGGACCGTTAGCGGCAACTCAACTCTTCCCCGGTGCCGCCAAGCAAATGTTCAAAGTTGGCGAAGAGACCGGAACACTTGATGAACAACTGGCCGCTGCAAGCGAATACTTCGACTCCGAACTTGAAGTACGCATCAAGCGCTTCACCACCATGTTTGAACCCATCATGATTATCGGTGTTGGTCTCATGGTCGGTTTCGTCGCCGTCGCACTCGTGTCAGCGATGTACGGAGTGCTTGGTGGAGTGAAAGAAGGTGCGTGATGAACTCGTTGAGTTCAGTGACCCAGCACCACGTCAATGAGATTTTGGCCGTAGAAGATTGCCACGATCGATCCGGCTGCCAAGAAGGGTCCGAACGGCAATTGCGTTCGGCGACCTGCTTTTCCGACAATCATCAACACAACTCCGATGACTGCACCAAGAATGAATCCGTAGAACAAGCCGACCAGTGCAAGCCCCGGATTTATCCAACCCAAATACATTCCGAGCAACGGGCTCAGTCGAACGTCTCCGTCACCAAGACCACCACGACTCACGACGTACAAAACACCCATGACTGCAAGAGAAATAGCAGCGCCAATCAAGGCCATATAAATACGTCGGGGTTCATTGTCAATCAATGCAGCGATTGCCAGAAGCGGAGCTCCCAAAGCCATCACGGTGAACGACACCTCACGCGGCAAGCGCTGAGTCTTCAAGTCAATGACAGTCAAACCAGTCAAGCCGGCAGCGAATACACAAAAGGCTGCAACGAGAACACCGCTCTCAAAATGAATTGCCATCAAGGTGAACAGAGTGGCAGTCACGATTTCGACAATGATCGGCTCAGCCCCAATGGGTTGCCGACACTTGCGACATTTACCCCGCAAAACGAGCCACGACACGACGGGCACCAAATCAAGTGGGCCAAGTTCAAGTCCGCACGATCCACACGCCGAGCCCGGCTGAACAATCGATGCTCCACGTGGCACACGATCAATCACCACTGTCAAGAACGAACCAATGAGTAAGCCCATGACAACAGCAACCCATAACACCGGTGTCGCAATGTCGATTCCATTCGCGCAAATCATTAACAAAGGACACTAGCGATGACTTCGTTTACACAACTCACAATTGACCCAGAACTCGACAGACTCTTGAGAGCAACTGTGAATGCATCTGCCTCTGACTTGCATCTCACCGTTGGTCGCCCTCCGATGGTTCGCCTGAGCGGCGACTTAATTCCGATCGAAGGGATGTCCGACCTTGGCCCCGCCGAACTTGATCGCATGATCGGCAGCCTCATGGATGAGGCAAAAACTCGAGAATTTAACCACAATCATCAAGTCGACTTTTCCTTCGGTATCAACGGTGTCGGCCGCTTTCGCGCCAACGCCTTTCGACAACGAGGATGCATGGCGCTGGCCCTGCGTGTTGTTCCTCACCGCATCAGCCCACTTGACGAACTTGGCGCTCCTGCAGCGTGTTCAAAGTTACTGAACGCTCCATACGGATTGGTCTTGGTTGTTGGCCCTACTGGTTCGGGCAAGAGCACCACTTTGGCCGCGATGATTGATCAGATCAATCGTGATCGAGCGTGTCATATCTTGACAATTGAAGATCCGGTCGAGTTTGTTCACACGCACAAGCGGTCCCTGGTCAACCAACGTGAAGTTGGCACTGATGTCAACACATTCGAAGATGGATTGCGCTCTGCGCTACGAGAAGATCCCGATGTGATCTTGCTTGGCGAAATGCGCGATCTTGAATCGATCGCCATCACGCTCACGCTTGCCGAAACTGGTCACCTTGTTTTCGCAACTTTGCACACCAATGACGCATCGCAAGCACTTGACCGCATTGTTGACGTCTTCCCCGCCGACCGACGCGACCAGATTCAGATTCAGCTCGCTGGTTCGCTGCAAGGAATTATCAGCCAGCGCCTCATTCCATCCGAACATGGCGGCCGAGTCGCGGCTTATGAGGCCCTGATGGTTAATGACGCTGTACGTAACCTGTTACGTGAGGGCAAGACTCGCCAAATGCGTAATGTCATCAGCACTGGTCAGGCCGAAGGAATGCAGACACTCGAAATGGACCTGGCACGTTTGGTCATCGCCGGCCACATCACCCAGGCTGACGCATGCAGCCAAAGCGCATACCCCAAAGAAGTTGTCACTCAGATTGCAACGCAACGCGCACAACTCGTCAACAACTAGTTGATCAAAAAGGATTTAACTCGCCATATCAATAATTCAGGACAGCAAAAAGGCCGGCCCTTGCGGGCCGGCCTTTTTGTTGAACTATTTCTCGCTGCCGTTTAGGCGACGCAAGCTCCACCGACTTGAGGTTCAACAGCACCTGCGGCGCCCAAATCGTGCAAAGTTGACTCCGCACGGAGGAACTGTGCTGCGACGAGTCCGGTTTCAGTGGGGTCACCAGCAGTGGCCGTGGACTGATCGGCGTACCACGTTTCGACGGCGGTCTCCATGACTCGCATATCGGTATCGCAGGCGCTCTCTTGACCCTTGTCAGTGATGCCACGGACGGCGAACACTGTCACGGTTGCGAGAATTCCCAGGATGACGACCACGATGAGCAATTCAACGAGTGTGAATCCCTTATCTCGGCGGGCCTGCATTGTTTCTTTGTTGATATTCATGTTTTTCCTTTCAATTGACGACTGTGATTGACGCCTTAGATATCGGCACAGACACGCTCGGCTAAATATCTGTATTGTCAAGAACGCGTCAAGGCTCTTTCAGGTCGTACCCTCTAAGCAATGACAATCGAACCTTCAGCCTCACTGCATCTCAAAGCCGATCGCGATCGCAGTTTGAAACGCGGTCACCCGTGGATTCTGAGCGGTGCTGTCGCCAAGGTCGAGGGCGATCCGCAGCCAGGCGACACCGTTCGCATCATTGCCGTCAACGGCACCGAGCTCGCCACTGCTTCATACAGTCCGTTCTCTGCACTTCGCGCTCGCGTGTGGTCGTTTGATCCCAATGTTGAAATCACTGCCGGCTTTATCGCCGAGACAATCAACAAAGCTGTTGCTCAGCGCAACGCCGATCCAGAACTCACTCATACATGTCGCTTGATCTTTGGTGATGCCGATGGTCTTCCAGGTTTAACCGTCGATCGTTATGGCGAAGTCGCAGTGATGGAAATCAATAGCGTTGGCATCGAACGTTGGCGTGACGCAGTTGTTTCAACGCTCATGAAGGTTGAAGGCATTACGTGTGTCTACGAACGTAGCGAAGGAGCCGACCGCGAACGCGAAGGCCTCACAGTTCGTAATGGTCTTGCTGCCGGCGTCTTGCCCGCAAAGATCTATGCCGTTGAAGGTAACGAGAAGTACATCGTCAATGTCGAAGAAGGTCACAAGACTGGTTTCTATATTGATCAACGTGATTCACGAAAGTTGGTGGCCTCACTGGCTCCAGGATTGCGTGTTCTCAATGTGTTTGGTTACACCGGTTCGTTCGGAATTGTTGCTGCCAAGAATGGTGCCGCTTCAGTGACCACAGTTGAATCATCTGGTCCGGCACTTGAATTGGCCAAGCAGAATGCCGAATTGAATGGCGTTGATGTTGGTGAAGTTATTGAAGGTGACGCCTTTGAAGTTCTTCGTCGTATGCGCGATCGTCGTGCCGAGTTTGACTTGATCATTCTTGACCCACCGAAGTATTCGGCAAGCGCAAAACACATTGAACGCGCCACGCGTAAGTACAAGGACATCAACTTGGTTGGTATCAAGTTGCTCGCACCAGGCGGCAAGTTGATGACGTTCTCATGTTCACAGTCAATGGATACAGATCTGTTCCAGAAAGTTGTTGCCGGCGCAGCTGTTGACGCAAAGCGTGATCTACGAATCATTCGCCGACTTGGTCAGCCAGTTGACCATCCGGTGCACTTGCACTTCCCCGAATCGGAATATCTCAAAGGCTTGCTACTTCAAGCCGACTGATTGTTACTCCTGAACGAGTTCGATCAAAGTTCCGAAACTGCCCTTGGGGTGGATGAACGCAACAGTGGTTCCACGGCTGCCAGGACGAGGTGCCTTGTCGATCGCGGTTGCACCAGCAGCCAACATCGCATTTAACGCAGCGCCGCAATCGGCAACACGGTAACCAATGTGGTGAAGGCCTTCGCCACGCTTTTCAATCGCTTTGGCAACTGGGCTGTCGGGACGCGTGGGCGTCAACAACTGCACGTAACTTTCGGCGACCTTCAACAACGCTTCTTCAACTCCGTCACTTTCAACAATTTCGCGATGATCGACTTCGGCACCAAAAGCCCGCTTGTAATAATCAATGGCGGCTTCGAGGTCTTTAACGGCAATAGCGACGTGGTCGATTTCGGTGAGGATCATGTCAACAGAATGCCACGAAAGATCAGGCGCGCTGGAATCGGGTGATATTGGCTTCGCCAACCTTGGCGCGGAACGCAGGATCGGTGATACCGAGACCTGCTTCTGGAGCCAAACACAAGACACCCAACTTGCCCTCGTGCATGTTGTTATGCACTTGGTACGCAGCTTCACCGACATGGTTCAAGTCAAAGGTCTGGCTGAGCACCGGATGAATCATGCCCTTGGCCAACAGACGGTTGGCTTGCCACGCCTCTTGGTAGTTAGCGAAGTGGCTACCGACCAGATTCTTGAGTCGCATCCAGAAATGGCGGTTGTCGAATTCCATCATGAAGCCACTGGTAGCCGCACATGTCACCACTGTGCCGCCGCGCTTAGCAACATAAATTGATGCGGCAAAAGTTGAACGGCCCGGGTGTTCAAAAACGATGTCTGGATCTTCGCCGACGAGATCACGAATGTCAGTGCCGAGGCGACGCCATTCACTTTCGTCGTGAGTGTGTTCGTCTTTCCAGAACTTGTAGTTCGCGGTCTTGCGATTGATGATGTGTTCAACACCCATATCGCGCAAGATTTGCGCCTTTTCATCGCTACTCACGACACACACCGGAATTCCGCCGCCGTTCAAGACATATTGAGTTGCATAGGCGCCAATGCCACCAGTTGCACCCCAAATCAGTACAACGTCGCCCTGTTTCATGGCAGCTCCGTTACGACTGACCAACATGCGATAACTCGTTGAGTTACACAAGGCATTCACTGCTGCTTCTTCCCAGGTGAGGTGCGCAGGCTTCGGCATCAATTGATTGGCCTTCACGACTGAAAGATCGGCCAAACCACCAAAGTTCGTTTCATATCCCCAAATGCGCTGATTTGCAGCCATCATCGAATCGTTGTGCGCGGTGTTGTCTTGATCGTCAACGTGATTGCAATGCACGGTCACGTGATCGCCGGGCTTCCACATGCGAACAGCCGAACCGACTTTGACAACAACACCAGATGCGTCGCTGCCGATTACTTGATACGGCTGATCGTGGCGCTTAGCCCAATCGCTCTCACGTGAGAGACGCTTCATCGGACCGAAGGTCGAGACTGGTTCAAAAATGCTGGACCACACCGTGTTGAAGTTGATGCTGCTGGCCATGACCGCTACATAGACCTCGTCGGGGGCAAGTTCGGGTGTGGCGACATCGCCCACGTGCACACTTTGGCGCGGGTCTTTCTTTTCAGAGGCAACGCCTTCCCACATATTCGCTTCGCTCGCCAAAATATGGGCGGCTCGGTAATTGTCGGGGATGCTGAGGGCACCAATGGTTGCGCTGTCGGCACCGCTCAAGATGGCGTCACGAATCTTTTCCATTAGCCGATGTTACTCAGAGGTAGGTTCTGGGGGCACTTTGGCGACACAATAGAGATTTGACAATTGCGTCACCCAAGAACGCCTTACGAAAGAGAGTCCATCATGGCCGGTTCATACATCGTCGCTGGAGCCCGTACGCCAATTGGCAAGATGAGCGGAGCACTCGCCTCGTTCAGCGCCGCTGATCTTGGCAGTATCGCAATCAAGGCCGCTCTTGAGCGCGCTGGTGTTTCACCGAACGAAGTTGACCATGTGATCATGGGACAGGTGTTGATGGCCGGTCAGGGCCAAGTCCCGAGCCGCCAGGCTGCTGTTAAGGCCGGCATTCCGATGAACGTTCCCGCGATCAACGTCAACAAGGTCTGCTTGTCAGGTTTGAACTCGATCTACCTCGCCGACCAAATGATTCAAGCCGGCGACGCCGACATCGTGATCGCTGGCGGTATGGAGTCAATGACCAATGCTCCCTACATCGCATCGGGCGCACGTGGTGGTTTCCGTTACGGCAACACCGAACTCAAAGATGCCATCATCGCCGATGGATTGTGGTGCTCATTCGACTCATGCCTCATGGGCCTTGGCACCGAGCGCTACACCGCTGGCAACATCAGCCGACAGCAGCAAGACGATCTCGCGATGAAGAGCAACCAGCGCGCCGCCGCCGCTATCGCTGCTGGTCGTTTGGCTGACGAAATCGTGAGCATCTCGATTCCGCAACGCAAGGGTGACCCGTTGGTGATCGCTAACGACGAAGGCGTGCGCGCCGAAACCACCATGGAAAGCCTCGGCGGACTCAAGCCCGCATTCGACAAAGACGGCACGATTACTGCAGCAAATGCTTCGCAATTGAGCGATGGCGGTTCGGCTGTTGTCATGATGTCTGAGCGTTTCGTGAAAGATCGTGGCATCAAGGCTCTTGGCCAGGTTGTCAGCTACGGCATGGTTGCCGGTCCCGACAATGCATCGTTGTTGACCCAGCCAAGCCGCGCCATCTTGAAGGCACTTGACAAAGTTGGCATGAAGGTCAGCGACATCAACTTGTTCGAACTCAACGAAGCGTTCGCCACTGTCGGAATTGCATCAATGGCCGATCTCGGAATCAGCGATGACATCGTGAACGTCAACGGTGGAGCAATTGCACTTGGTCACCCGATCGGCATGAGCGGTAACCGCGTTGCGTTGACCATCTTGCACGAACTTCGTCGCCGTGGTGGCGGCGTGGGTGCTGCAGCATTGTGTGGCGGTGGCGGTCAAGGCGACGCCATCATCGTCCGCACCGTCTGATGCCCAGATTTCCTCGTAATTCTGGTGCAGGATCGTTGCGTATTGCGTAACAATTCTGCACCAGAATCACGAGGTTAGGAAAGTAGTTCGCGGATTCTTTCTTTAGGTCGGCCAACAATGGCCTTCTTTGACGTCACCACGATCGGTCGCTGCAACAGTTGTTTGTGTTTGACCAACAACTTCACGACCTGATCGACAGTTGCCGCATCTTTTTCTTCGAGCCCCAGCTTCTTCCACATACTGTCTCGGCGCACCAGATTGGTGAACGGGTCTTCAAGCTTCGAGATGATGTCGCGCAATGTGGCCTCATCGGGCGGATTCTTGATGTACAAAACGATCTCGGCGTTGACGCCTAATTCCTCAGCAATGCTCACGGCACTGACACTGCTGTTTCAATGCTGATTGTGGTAAATCGTGACTTTTCCAGGTTTTGCCATGGAAATGACGGTAACCCACGTCTCAATACTTGACATGATTGCGTCATATTTGTAACATAACTGTCATATCAGGGCACCGGTCCTGCAACAGGTCACATTTCCGCCCGCACCTTTTGCAGAACTGGTGCCTTGATCGCGTCTGGGGTTCGCGTCGGTAGGTCGGTTTTTAGTCTTCGATGACGCGTCGGCCGTTGATCGCCCGACCCAATGTGAGTTCATCGGCGTACTCAAGATCGCCGCCCACCGGCAGACCAGAGGCCGGTCTCGTGATGCGGATATTGAACGGCTTCAAAATTCGGCTCAGGTACGAGGCCGTCACTTCACCTTCGGTGTTGGGATTTGTGCACACGATGATTTCGGTGATCTCTTCATTCGACAAGCGCATCACGAGTTCGCGAATTTTCAATTGATCGGGGCCGACCCCGTCAATTGGATTCATGACTCCGAGCAACACGTGATACCGGCCACGAAATTCACCGGTGCGTTCGAGCGCAATGATGTCGCGACTTTCTTCAACAACGCACAACACCGATGGATCACGACGAGGGTCGGCACAAATCGGGCACAGTTCGTCTTCCGCGAAGTTGAAACAACGCGCGCAAAATCGAACGCGGGCTTTGGCATCGGTGATGGCCGATGCCAAACGATCGACATCTTCATCAGGAAGCTTGAGGAGATGGAATGCAATCCGCTGAGCTGACTTAGGACCGATACCTGGCATGCGACCAAGTTGATCAATCAATGTCTGAACAGGAATGGTGTACGAAGCGCCCACTCTTTACTGATCCTCGGTGAGAATCTCTGAACCAGGGAAAAGGTCGGCCAAATTTGTTTCGGTCGCTTTATTTGAAACTGTTGGCAACTGCTTAATTTCTTCAATGTCGACGAACTCTTCTTCGGGCGCTTCTTCAACGACCTTCGCCTTCGGTGCACGCGGTTCTTCTGAACGAGTTTCAACGACAATTGCACACTTACCGCCAGCCACCTTAAAGATGACTGCTGAAAGTTCGGCCATGTATTCGTTCACGCGCTTTGCTGATGGTTCGTTATCAACCATGAGAACTAATCGACCATCACGTTCGACGGGCTTAGCCATCTGTGCAACGGCACGACGCATACCCTTTAACTCTCCGATGACACCGTCATTCCATTTTTCAACAACTGCAGCGATTGACATCGCGTTTGTTGATGCTGGCGCTGCGGGAGCAGATTCAGCCGCCTCAATCATTGGTGCAACAGGTTTTGCCGAAGCTGCAGCGGCAGCAGGTTCGGATCGCACAACAGGAGCGCTCGGATCTTGTGCAACTCGCCCGCCCAATACGGCGCGTCCTGTTGATGGATTCACTGGTGCGGGTGCAATTTGGGGCCGGTTTTCCAACTCTTTTTCGAGTCTTTCAACACGAGCCAACAACGACTCAATCCCCATTTGCAGTTCACGATGCACAAGTCGCACTAACGCAACTTCAAGAACAACTCGCGAGTCGGGCGCATTGCGCATGTCATTAATTGCCAGACCCAAAGTCTCAATAACTTTGACAATGCGTGGCGTACCGAGCCGACCTGCTTGTGCTGCAACTTCGGCGGCGCGATCTTCGGGTAGTTGCACAAGCTCGGGAGCCATCTGCGTGAGGAATGCATCGCGCATGTGTCGTACCAAATCGTTCACGATGGTCCGCGGGTCACGACCAAAATTGACAGTGTGCGCAACTGCGGCCAATAAACGGCCAGCGTCGTATTCAATGAATGCATCAACAAATTCATCGACTGGCGTAACCTCGTCAACCATCCCACCTGTTGCGGCAGCAAGTTCGAGTGCCGACAAAGTATCGCGAGCTGAACCACCGCCTTGACGAAGAACTGCGTTGATTGATGCATCGCTGATATCAATACCCGCATCTGATGCAACCCAACGAACGTGC